>Ga0172379_10009838_pt1 | contig 11708 bp, 6 predicted proteins | sample GrowelOW334metaG_FD_119756 | JGI IMG/M metagenome (GOLD analysis project Ga0172379, IMG submission 119756) | Groundwater microbial communities from an aquifer near a municipal landfill in Southern Ontario, Canada - Groundwater well OW334 metaG | ecosystem: Environmental > Aquatic > Deep... | reverse complement strand
ACGTTTGCTAGGTGATAAGTAGGAAATCCATCAGATTTTAATAAGATCTGATCATCGATATCTGCGTAAGGTGTGGAAATTCTTCCTTTAATTCCATCTTCGAAAACACATTCGCCGGTTAAAGGCACTTTTAACCTAATGACATAAGGTTGATTTTCATCTAATCTTTTTTGAATTTCTTCTTCAGACAGATTTCTGTATCTTCTATCATATCCGCCGGATGTCTGGCCAGTTTTTTCAGCGATTTCTCTCATCTGCTGCAACTCTTCTTTTGTTGCAAAGCATCTATAAGCTTTTCCATCTTCAAGAAGCTGCATTACATGTTTTTTATAAATATCAAGCCGCTCTGATTGTCTATATGGTCCATAAGGGCCTGAAACATCTGGACCTTCAGCCCAATGTATATTTGCCCATCTAAGGGATTCAAAAATGTTTTTTTCATAAGTCGGGTGACTTCTGGATTGATCGGTATCTTCAATTCTTAAGATAAATTTACCATTATGCTTTTGAGCAAAAGCCAAGTTAAAAAGAGCTATATATACAGTGCCGACATGAGGATCTCCTGTAGGAGAAGGGGCTATTCTTGTTCTAACTTCCATATGTTTCCTTTAAGAATTTAAATTATTTTTTTAAATATATTCTGTGTTAAAAAAATTTTAATCAATCTGTTTATCATTCATTTCTGTTAAATATGATAAATCTTTTGCAATATTTAATGCTTCAATAAGTTGAAGGTCGCTCTGATTAAATACTTCAATCTGTTTAGATTCAAAATTTTTATTTTTCATTTCTTTTAAAAATGATTGGTAATTTTTATTATTGTCCAATCTCTGTTTAGAATTTCTTTTCAAAATATCCAGATATTGAGTGAAGGCTTTGGTTTTTTGTTGTAAATTATGTTTATATAGCAAAGCTATTCTTTTTCTGTGGATTGCAGGCACGTCTGAGAGATCATCATCAAAATTTGCAGGGATTTCATCAGTCTCAAGTGGATATTTTGAAAATTTTTCTCCTATTTCAAGCTCGGATAATATTCCAGGTACAATTATATCGGACTTAACGCCCACTAGCTGAGGGCTTTTACCAGAAACTGTATAATATCTCCCTCTGGTAACTTTATATTCACCTGTAGGGTTGATTTTAGTGTTTTTAGAAGCATCTAATGTAAAAGTTTGAAAAGATCCTTTACCAAAGGTTGTCTCATCTCCGACAATTATTGCTCTTCCATAATCTTGCAAAGTTCCTGCAACTATTTCAGAAGCAGATGCGCTAGTTTTGCTTACTAAAATTATTAGAGGGCCATCGAAAATAGCTTTTCCATCAGTATTTCTTAAATGCTGGATATTACCTGTAGAGTCTTTAATTGACACTACTATGCCCTTTGATATAAAGAGAGAAGCTACATCTACTGCTTGAGGCAATAGTCCGCCGGTATTGGACCTTAAGTCCAATATTACACCTTTCAGTTTATAATTCTTTTTAAGATCTTCGATTGCATTTTTTAAGTCTTCAGCTGAAGAATTTTTTGAATCTTGGTAAAATGAAAATAATTTAATGTTTGCTATTGCACCATCTCCAAAAGATTCAAAGTTTTTCTCGAGCCTAGAATCTTCTAGAACTATTTCTCCTCTGGTAATTATAATATTAAATTTAATAGGTTCATTAATATCGTCTTGCTTTCGAATAATTGTAAGCTCAACCTTTGAGCCTTGTTCTCCTCTGATTAATTCGACGGCATCACTTATATCCATTCCAATTACAGATTCATTGTTTACTGCAATTATTCGATCGCCGATCTTTAAATTAGCCGCTTTAGCAGGAGATCCATCAATTACCTGAGTTATAACAAATCCATTTAAATTATCCTTTAGCTGAGCGCCTATCCCTGATAATTTTTGTTGCACCTGTATCATAAACTGATTTGCTTCAAATGGTGTGAAATAATCGGTATGGGCATCAAGGGCATGACAAAAGGATTTTAAAATATAGCTAATAATCAGCGACTTACGTTCGTCTTCGCTTGATGCGGTAATTTCTTGCTCTTTTAGTGTCCTTTTTTTATTTAATCTTTTATTAATATCTTCGATATTTTCCTTTTCATACTTTTCTGCAGCTTCCATTTGCAAAGATTTTATTTTAATAAGTCTTGCAAGCAGTTCCTTTTTTGAAACAGCCCATTCAATATTTTTAAACTCTTCGGAATTAACATTTTTGGGTAAAATACTCTTCTCAACATCCATTTCAAGCAAATTTCTCCTGTTGATAGCTTCTATCATCGTATTAAGTATTTGTGAAAATAAAGAAAAATTACTGTTTTTAAAGCCTTCTATTACTTCATTGATAGTTTCGTCATTAGGATAGAGCCATTTTTGAATGTCGCTCTCAATAAAGTAAGTCTTTGTGGGGTCAAGCTCGTCAATAAAATTCTTTAATATTCGTTCAGCAATCACAGGAGTGATTTTTTTGTAACTTGCATGGGATCTTAAAATTTCTTCTGTTTTAGTTTTAACGTCTTTATTGCTAAGATGAGGTACTTTTGCCTCAAGAGATAAACATATTATAATCAGTAAGATAAGTTTTTTTATCATGGTTTTCCTCAATGTACGTAAAACATAATATATTAAAATTCTTAGTTTGATTCCATTAAAATCATGCCTAATATACTAATTATTATAATCTTATATTTTTAACAAAAAATTTTAAATTTATATTAGTTAATGATCGGAAAATATACATAATTATGATTAATTGTGATTAATTTATGAAATTGTAATAAATATTATTAATGTTCGTTGATTTAAATTCTTTATTTTGTAATAATATATTCTTAAAGAGTTAATTAAGATTTTATAATTATATAAAAAATAAGAAAAACTATTATTTTTTTGCTAATTTTTAAAAAAAATAAAAATTTTATACAAATAAGGGAGAAGAACAATGACTGGAGATACAATTTTGGGAAATCAGTTGCCTCAGGGCCAAATGGCAAGCAACTCTACTCAGAAAAGAGTTGTTTCAATTACTGAAGCAGCTAGATTAAACAATGTTACAAGACAAGCAATTTATGTTGCTATTAAGCAAAGAAAGTTAAGAGCAACTAAAGATGCTACACGCTGGACAATAGATTTAAATGACTTAGAAGATTATAAAACAAATAAGTATTCTAGAAAAAAATCACTATTTGAAGGTGAGTTGCTTTTTGACAATAAAAATGGTTTTTATTCGATCAATCAAGCTGCTCAAATGTTAGACGTTCCAGCACAAAAAATATATTATGCAACAAGAATTGGACATCTAAAAGCTCATAGAAAAGGAGCTGCATGGGTGGTTCACGTTGATGACATTAAAGGTTACAAAGAAAGTTATTTGGATAGAAGAACAACAGTTGATCAAATTGTAGGATAATTTTTTAGTTTCTTGCAAGAAGTTACAAAGTTAGTTTAAGCCGTCTAGAGGACGGCTTTTTTTATGTCTAAAGTGGACCCGTTTGTCTAGACAAATGAGTCCTTCTTATGGTATTGTCATTCTACAAAATTTTAAAAGAGAGTTTTAAATGAGTTTTGCAATTAGCATTTATCCTGAAAATATGTGGTCGATTGAGGCTTATAATCTAGGAGGAAATTACGATGATATTACATACCAATCAGAGAAGAAGATAACATACTTAGTTTTAAAAACATTTAATGTTGCCTCAAGGATTTTTGGAACAGTACTTATTTTTTTATCGTTATATTCTGCTTTTACCGGAGTCCACATAATTGCAAATATATCACCCTTAAAGCTTTTATCAATCGGATTATCAGTGTATTACGGTTTAACTAAGATAATTGAAGTAACACACAATTATATTATGACGAATGATAATTTATTACAGAAAGTAGGAAATCTTCTTCACAGTCCTAGTGAGGGATTTATAATAGATTAAACATTTTTATTTATAAAGATTTTTTTTGGACCCTTTTATGCGTTTCCTTAATTTTAAAATCTTTAATTTGCAATTGAATAGAAGCCTTATTTAAAAATGTATTTATGTGAGGCGTAAAAGCTACTTTTAATAATAAATTTTTCTTTTTTATTACTTCTTTCCGCTGAGCCATATTAAATCCTATTCCTTCAAGCATTCTATCTTTTTGTTCCAGATACATTTTTAAATGTATCTTTCCGACAACTTTTGGCGTCCAAATCTGTTTTGCTGTGCAATAAAGCAATGGGGGAGGATTTTCATTCCCGAAAGGTTCTAGAAGTTTAATAGATTCCATGAAATCGAAAGTCAAATCATCAAAATTAGTTTCTGCATCTAAATATATTTTGGGAATGATATCAGTCTCGTCTAATAATGTGTTTGCCGATTTTATAAAGTTTGTTTTTAATTCATTAATATTTTTATCTTCGATGGTAAGTCCAGCAGCAAAGTCATGACCTCCGAAATTAAGTAGAAGATGCTCGTTTTCTTTTAAAACATTTAAAAGGGGAAATTCAGGGATTGTCCTAATTGAACCTTTGCCGATTTTATTTTGAATTGCAATAAGCATGGTGGGGCGGTTGTACTGTTTAGTGATTCTTGCAGTTATTATCGGTATTATACCGGGATGCCATCTATCGGAGTATAATAATATCGCCTTTTCTTCTAATATTTCAGGATGATTTTCAATATATTTTTCAATTTCATCAGAGGCTTTCCTTTCAATTTTTTGTCTTTCCAGGTTATAAAGATCAAGCTCTTTAGCCAGCGCTTCAGCTTGGATCGAGTCTCTAATAAGTAATAATTCAACACCTTTTTTTGCATCATTGATTCTTCCGATGCTATTTAATCTTGGGGCTACTTTAGAAGCAATATCCATTGGGGTTATTTCATCATCAGTCAGCTCACATATGCGAAATAATTTGTTCAACCCAATTCTTTTAGTATTCTGAAGCTGTCTAAGACCATATTTTACAAATATTCTATTCTCTCCTAATAAAGCTCCCATATCAGAGATTGTTCCAAGTGCTACTAAGTCTAAAAAACTTTTTAAATCGATATAATCAATTTCAGCTGTTTCAACAAGATAATTAGTAAGGGCATGGGCCAATTTAAAAGCGATACCAACTCCGGTAATATCTTTATTAGGATATGTGCTATTTATAAGTTTGGGGTTTAACGTCGCAATACAATTTGGTATCTTGGATGTCGGCTCATGATGGTCTGTAATTATCACATCAATGTTGTGTGCAACCACATGCTGAATTTCTTTTGCAGCTGTAATGCCGCAGTCAACTGTAATAAATAAAGAACACTTATTAGAAACTGCATATTGAAGCGCATCGCTAATTATGCTTTTTTTATAAGAACTATCTGGTATGTAAAAAAAAACTTTTGCCTTTATTAGTTTAAAAAAATCTACTAAAAGAGCTGTTGCTGTCATGCCATCAACATCGTTGTCTCCATAGATTAAGATCCCTTCTTTGTTTTTTAAAGCCTTTATGATACGGTTAACGGCTTTATCCATGTCCTGAAAAAGTGATGGATCATATAAATTAGGAAGCGTTGCATATAGATAATTATGAATTTCTTCAAAGGTTGAAAAACCTCTTGAGACTAATATTTGTGCTGTGACAGGATTAATGTTGAATTCTTTAATAATCTGCTGAAGCCAAGCAGAGTTTTTTTTGGGAAAAACCCACATAGCTTGGTTCTTTTGTAAGTTACTCATGATAAACCCGGTTGTCTTATAGCAAAAACTATAAAGTATTATAATTTAATTAAATCATCTTTATAAATTATTTTATAATTTTTGCATACAGATCATTTTTCCTGGTTCATCATTTTCATCGATTTTTTCAATTCAATGTTATGAAACATTAAAAGTAGAGGAGAAGCAATAAATATTGAAGATAAAGTTCCGAAAACAACCCCAATTGTCATTACAAAAGCAAAGTTAAAAATTGTTGAACCTCCCAAAACAACTAACGCAAGCAATGCTAGTATAGTTGTGCCGGATGTAATAGTTGTTCTGCTTAAAGTTACATTTAAGGAATGATTAATCAGCTCCTTTAAAGTAATCTTTTTCATATGTTTTACATCATCTCTAATTCTGTCAAAAATTACAATTGTGTCATTTAATGAATATCCAATTATTGTCATTAACGCTGCGACAGTGTTCATATCAATTTGCAAGGGCATTTTGAACATATATAATATAGAAATAATTGCAATTGTAAAAACAACGTCATGGATAAGACATATCATGGCACTTATAGAATATTTAAATTCAAATCTAAAAGTTAAATAAATAAAAATTGCGACCAAGGCTAAAACAAGACCCCAAATCGCATTGTTTCTCATGGAATCAGACATTTGACCACTGACGACAGACCAGTTCTGATCAAGTTTATCTAAAGATCTTTGAGAAATTTTAATTCCATCTTTTTCTAAAGATTCTACTACCCAATTAATCCTTGGGTTTGTTTGATAATTATATTGTTTATCTAAGACGGTTACATCAAGCGGCATTCCATAAAAGGGTTTACCGTTTTCATTCATTGAAGTACCGAATAGGATTCTAATGTTATTAGAAGGATTTAGTTCTCTAACGTTGAAATCATAAGAAGAGGCACCATTTTTTATTAAAGCTTTTTCAACTACAGCTCTGTAATCTGAAGAATTGTTTTTTTCAACTTCAATGTTTATTGAAAAGCCCCCAGTAAAATCCATTCCAAATATTGACTTTCGCTGCAAACCTAAGGTATATCCTCCTATTAGAATGATCAATGCTGACCCTATAAAAACATACTTAGAATACTTCAAATAATTAAAATTCTTTGTTTTAATAAAATTTAACATACGTAGTTTTGTATGATGTGGATTTTGAGCCCATTTTGTGAAAAAGTATTTCGTCATAAACAGAGCGGTGAAAAATGAAGAGGCAATACCAATAATTAGAGTTATTGCGAAACCTTTAATTGGACCGGCATCAAAGTTGAGCAGAATTAATGCGGCAATAATTGTAGTTAAATTCGAATCTAAAATTGCACTAAAAGCTCTTTTGTATCCACTTTGAATAGCTGAGGAGATCTTTTTAGATATTTCAAAATCTTCTCTAATTCTTTCGAACACCAAAACATTCGCATCTACAGACATACCAACAGTTAATATGATACCAGCGATACCGGCTAATGTCAGCGTTGCGTGGAGGTTTTGAAGGGTTGCCCACATAATGAGTAAGTTAAAAAATACAGCTACAGATGCAACAATTCCTGCAAATCTATAATAGTAGATCATTGCTACCATAACTATAATTAATGCGGCAAATGTTGCAATAATACCTTGTACTCTTTCTTTTGATCCAAGCTCAGGACTGACGTTCTTTTCTGATAAAATATTAGGCGTAAAAGTTAATGATCCTGCTTTTAAATCTGCTGCTAGTTGATTTACTTCCCTTAATGAAAAACTTCCTGTTATCATAGCGCTATCTTTAAAATCGGCTTTAAGGGTTGGAGCAGAGATAATATAATCGTTTAAAATAACAGCCATTCTCCAGCCTTGACCTCTAGAATATGATTCTAATGGTGTACCTGTAATTTTTTCCTGAGAGAATTGTGAGGTCCAAGTATATAATTCATCTCTTGGATTTATTCTTACGTTTTCTTTATTAGAATAAGATCCTTTAACTTCAAATGATAAAAAATTACCATGTCCTGGATCATAGGAAGCTCGGATGTTTGTTAGATTGGAACCCTCTAGGGCATAATTGTTAAAAATTATTACAAGTGGATTTGTTTGACTGTGCCATTGTGAAAAGTCATCCCCTTTAAACATTGCAATTTTTGAAATTGTATCATTAAAAGCACTTGATACTTCTTCATCATTAAAGGCTAAACGTAAACCATTTTCATGTAAAATTTTTGCGGATTCAGAAACCGGTTCAGAATCATCGCTTGAAAGAGATTTCCCATATAAATGTCTGTAAGCTATTTCATTAATACTTTGAATATCTTTTTTGTTTGTAACAACAGCCTCATTCCATATCTCCTGTAAAAACTTATTAACATGATCTGAAAGGCTTGAATTGTTGATGCTAAATTTTTCATTTACAACATGGAATGACATTGATGAAGCTTTTACAAGTTCTTGTGCAGAAAGACCTTGGGCTCCTGGAAAATCTAGAACTATATATGAATCGACTAATCTAATATTTACTTCGGAAACACCCATTTTATTAACGCGATTATATAATTCATTTATTCCTTGTTTTAGAGCAGCTTCATCTTTAACGATATGGTTGTTTTGATCTCTCAATTCGATCTGTACAGTTTTACCGCCGGATAAATCTAATCCCCACTGAACAATCTTTCTTTCGTCTCCTCTAAAATACTTTCTTGTGCTTAATTTTAAATTATTAAACAAAACATTTTTGGTTGGAGGAGGAAAATCATATTTTACTGATGTATCAAGACTTACCTGAGCAGCATTATAATCATCTTGCCACTTCAAAAGGTTTTCTTGGATCGACGTTTCGATTTTATTTATTGTCGCAATTCTTTGTCCAACATTTGAAAACTCTAAAATTGCATATTTTTTTGAACCGAACACCTGAAAATTTTCTCTAGATGCATTTATTAAAGTTTGATAATAGTCATCATTTTCAAAAATAAAATCATTTTTAAATTCAGATGATTTTGAGAGTATGTCGCCTGAAAATCCTACATAACCATTTTGATTTAAAAGATTACTGAGATTTTCAAAATCTTTTATAAAAGATTTAGCATCATTAGATTTTGGGTTGCTTGAATATTTTTTTTGAATTTCATCTATTCCCTTCGCAATTATATATATTGAATTTGAATGCATTCCATATGAAGAATGATTATTTTGCAAAACTGGTGCATAAACTACTAGACACAATCTTTTTTGTTCGGCTGGAAGTTTTTGGTACGTAGCGTAATCATAGATTGGGAAATTGTCTTTTGATAAATCAGGGTTAGTGGGATTCCAGTCATTAAGGATATTCAAAGTCTGCTTAGAAATTATATCAGCTATCTGAGATAATTTTAATACAAGGTAGCTTTTTGATTCTTCGAGTTGATGTAAGCTGATAGATAGCTCATCTTTATGTGATGAGAGCTTTTCTGATGTTTGGTTAGATATTCTAGCAATTTCATTTATTATCAATTGATCAAATAAATCTTTATTTTTTTGAGTAAGATTTTCTTCAAAAGCAACTATGTCCTTATGCATTTCCAAGAAAATTTTATCATTGGAAAAATCTAAAACTATCTGTGAAATGAAAGGATTTCTGGCTTGAAGATTAATCTTTAGAGGTCCAGCAGGATTTTGCTTAATTTCTTCATGAAGTTTTGAATAAATGTCATTATATGTAAATAATGTTTGCTGCTTAGAAAATTTACTTAAATTGTTTTTTAATATAGTTTCCGCAAGTGTTAAAGAATCTTGTCTTTTATCTAATAAATATAACTTTTGGGTTAAATCATCTGATAAAAACTTATTGTTTTTTTCTTCATCTTTTAATTTTGATTTTTCGATTCTGATTTCATTTTTTAAATTTGAAATTGCCTCAATCAAAGATTGGATAGCATTTCTTGGGTTATCCAAATTACCTTGTGTAAAAGAAGCAAAGAAACGATTAGAAATGTTAGAGTTTTGTCCAAATACAGTAGTAAAATCAATAATATTGTGAACCACTGTATATATCATGTTCTTTGATTGAATAGATGTTGAATCCTTAATAATGTTTTCTACTAAAAGAGCATTTTCTGAAACGCCGGCTACTGTTGAACCTATTTCAGATGCTCTGTCAAATACAATTTCTTTGTAAAATTCTGAAATGTTTTTTTTCTGATCATACTTACTTGTAAATTCAAAAAAATCATTCAATCGCTGAACATCAAAATTCATTGGTATTCTTCGTTGAACTATAACTTTTTTGCTTTCAAGATTCTGGTTTTGTCCTGTAACAATAAGCTGTGATGGAACAAAAGAAATTAAATTTCCAGCTCTTTGAATATTCTTTTTAAATAAATTTGCATCTTCAGCTTTATAAAATTCAATATCAATAAGTTGAGGATTCATTTTGTTGATTTCAATCGAACTCGGATTGATTTTTAACATTTTGCAATATGACTTAAGCCATAAAATGGAATCTTTTTCAAGACTATTAATTCTATTGACAATACCTTTTGAGATATTTTCCGCTCTTTTCAAATCAACTGGTTTTTTCAATGGTTTGGTATAATAAAAAACAGTAGGTAAAATATTGTAAATTGTAAGTAAAATAACTATGATGATTAACCAAAATTGCCAGCGTTTTTTATATTGCATATCTGCTACCTTAATTTTCTAAAAAAAATATTAATAATTTAAAAGGATACCTGAAAATTAAAGATATGTCTAGTGAAATTAGATTAAAAGAATATATTAAAAAAAGTTCCTCGAAACTTAAATGTATTTTGTATATGCTCTTCTTCATTATTGAACAGAAGGACGCTGTTTCTTTTAAGCTTATTTTTGTTAACTAAAATAAAAATTATAAATATTATTTTAAAATTCAATATGCAAATTATAAAATCGGAAATAAAAAAACAGCAGCAGGATTTTGTTGATTCTAAGAAGATTCCAAATCACATAGCAATTATTATGGATGGAAATAGAAGATGGGCCAGAAAAAACGGCTTGCCTTCAATTGCTGGTCATACAAAAGGAGCTCACACATTAACTGAAATTGTCAAAAGCTCTATTAAGTTCAAAATAAAAATTTTAACTGTTTTTGCTTTTTCCACAGAAAATTGGAACAGGGATGAAGATGAAGTTAAAAAGCTTATGAATCTTTATGAAGTCTTTTTAAATGATCAGCTCACATTTATGTTAAAAGAAAAAATCAGATTAAATGTTATAGGCGATCTTAGCAAGTGTCCAAATAGTCTGCAAAATTGTTTTTCAAGTATCATCGAGAAAACAAAAAATAATGCCGTATTAGATTTAGTTATTGCTATAAATTATGGGTCTAAAGATGAAATGCGAAGAGCCATGATCAAAATATTAGATGATTATGATAATAAAAAAGTCTCTAAAGAAGGCATAAGTGAAAAGTTGATAAATAGTTATCTTGACACCAAAAGTTTTTCTGATCCGGATTTGTTTATCAGGACAAGCGGTGAACAAAGATTAAGCAATTTTTTGCTTTGGCAACTATCATATGCAGAGATTTACATTACAGATATTTTATGGCCGGACTTTTCTGAGAAAGATTTTCTAAATGCCATTTTAGAATATCAGAAAAGAAAAAGAAGATTTGGCGGATCATAATAACTATTTCAAAATCTAAGCTGCAACATAAAATTATTTTTAATAATATTTTTCTTAACTTGTAATTTATGAAAGCAGTCATAAAAAATTTATTTTATTTTTTCTGGAAAAGATGATTTAAAATCAGCATAATAAAATTAAACATCTTGATAAGGATATATATGAAAAAATTAGAGGATTTAAAAAATAGATTTCTGATTTCATCTGGAATAATAATATTGCTTGTTTCTTTGATAGTTTTTTCAGATTTGATGTTCATGAGATATTTTATAATGTTATTGATGATTGCTCTAGGATATTTGGTGAGCTGGGAATTTATTAATCTGGTTAAGGCAAAAGAAATTATTTTGCATAAGACAATATTTATAGGTGGAGTCATTCTTGAGATCATTTCTTTTTTTCTTTT
>Ga0172379_10009837_pt1 | contig 11709 bp, 10 predicted proteins | sample GrowelOW334metaG_FD_119756 | JGI IMG/M metagenome (GOLD analysis project Ga0172379, IMG submission 119756) | Groundwater microbial communities from an aquifer near a municipal landfill in Southern Ontario, Canada - Groundwater well OW334 metaG | ecosystem: Environmental > Aquatic > Deep... | reverse complement strand
ACCTTAATTCAGAAAGAATTATTAAAAAATTTACAAAATAGTCAGTAAAACGTACAGATTTACAATTAAGAAATTAAAATGACAAAATTTGTCCATCTTCATGTTCATACGGAGTATTCACTTCTTGATGGGTTAAGCAATATTCCTAAGCTTATTTCTTATGTTAAAGAAAACGATATGGATTCAGTTGCGATCACAGATCACGGAGTAATGTATGGTGCAATCGATTTCTATAAGGAGGCTCAAAAACAAGGTGTAAAACCGATAGTAGGCATGGAAGGTTACATCACTTCAGGTAGTTTGTCCGATCGACCCGCAAGGGGGCAGGTAAAAAATTACCACGTAATTCTTTTGGCTAAAAATCACGAGGGGTATCAAAATCTGATGAAAATTTCTTCAACAGCACACCGTGACGGTTATTATTACAGGCCAAGAATGGATAAAGATCTACTGAAAAAATATTCGAAAGGAATAATTTGTACGTCTGCGTGTCCCATGGGTGAAGTTGGGCAAGCACTATTGGAAGATAATTTTGAAGAAGCCAAAAAGATTGCATCTTGGTATTCGAATGTTTTTAGGGATGATTATTATTTGGAAATACAGAAGCATGAATATGAGAAATGGATTGATAAGGCAGTTAATCAAGAGATAAAAACTTATCTAACGAAAATGAGAGATAGTGAAAAGAAATGGAACACGGGAATCATTAAATTAAGTAGAAATTTGGGTATTCCTATTATTGCCACAAATGACGCTCATTATATAAAAGCCGAGGATGCGGAGGCACAAGATGCTCTTGTTTGTATTTCAACCGGAAAAACAATGAATGACACAAAAAGAATGAGATATATAGATGCGCCAACTTTCTATGTGAGGACACCTCTGGAAATGGAAAAACTTTTTTCAGAAACACCCGATGCTCTGGAAAATACGGTAAAGATAGCCCAAAAATGCAATCTTGAAATTACTTTGGGTAAATGGTACTTTCCAAAGTTTAATTTACCAAAAGGTGTGGGTGCAGATGATGAACTAAGAAGGCTTGCTACAAATGAACTTCCTAAAATTATTGATAATCCGGACAAGGATGCTTTTGACAGACTTGAACATGAACTAAATATCATATGTACTAAGGGTTACGCACCTTATTTTTTAATAATTAGGGATTTAGCCAACTGGACAAATTCTCAAGGGATCATTACCAATACAAGAGGTTCGGCCGCGGGAAGCTTGGTTTCTTACGTGTTGGGCATTACGACTGTAAATCCTTTAAAATATTACCTTCCTTTTGAAAGATTTTTAAACCCATTTAGACCTTCGCCACCCGACATAGATTTTGATGTTGCAGACGATAGAAGAGGAGAAATCATCGGTTATATTACTGAAAAATACGGTAAGCAAAATGTTGCTCAAATTTGTACTTTTGGACGCATGCTAAGTCGAGCCGCAGTAAGAGATGTTGCAAGAGTTTTGGGATATCCTTACTCGGTTGGAGATAGAATTGCTAAAATTATTCCACCCCCAAAGCAAGGTTTCCCAATAACAATTGTTAAAGCATTGGAGGAAGTTCCCGAATTAAGAACTATGTATGATACGGACGCAGAAACAAAAAAGGTACTTGATTTGGCGATGCAAATAGAAGGTAACGCAAGACACATGTCTGTTCATGCAGCAGGCGTTGTTGTTTCTCCATCTGAAATTACTGATTTTTCTCCAATACAAAAAGAACCTTCAGGAGACAAAATTATAACTCAGTATGAAATGCATGCCTGTGAGGATGTCGGGCTTATTAAATTTGATATTTTAGGAATAAGAAATTTATCAATATTGGGAGCTGCTGTCGACATTGTTAAGAATCAATTAGGAGTTAAGGTTGATTTGCATACAATACCATTGGACGATAAAAAAACCTTTGACATGTTGGCGCAGGGCGAAACAATGGGTGTTTTTCAGTTGGCCAGTGGCGGAATGACAAAGTATTTAGTGGAACTAAAACCAACTCGAATAGAAGACCTTATGGCCATGGTTGCGTTATACCGCCCCGGACCAATATCTCAAATCCCGGAATATATTAAAAGAAAACATAACCCTAAATTAGTAAAATACTTGGACAGTAGAATGGAAAAATTTCTGGGAATGTCTTACGGTCTGATTGTTTATCAGGATGACCTTCTTTTCTGTGCACTGGACTTGGCCGGATATACATGGGAGGAAGCAGATAAATTTAGAAAGGCTGTAGGTAAAAAAATTCCTGAAGAAATGGCAGCCCAGAAAGAAAAATTTATAAAAGGAATTATTACAAATGGCCAAACAGAGGAATTTGCCGAAAAACTTTGGAAATTATTTGAACCTTTCCAATCTTACGGTTTTAATAAAGCCCACGCTGCTTCTTATGGTATGGTGGCCTATCAAACAGCCTATATGAAAGCAAACTACCCTGTTGAATACATGGCAGCCCTTCTGACTGCTGAATCCGGGGATAAAGACAAGGTTTCTGCCGCAATAAATGAATGCAGACGTATGAACGTAAAAGTACTTCCCCCCGATATTAACGAATCTGACGTTGGTTTTACCATATCCGACGACAAGGATTCCCGTGATGGTAAAACTATCAGGTTTGGTTTTTCTGCTATTAAAAATGTTGGTGAAGCCGCTATTTCTTCTATTCTGCTGTCTCGTTCTGCAGGTAAATTCAATTCATTTGCCGACTTTTTAGGAAGGATTGACGCCAGAAAAATAAATAAAAGGGTGTTGGAAAGTTTGATCAAAGTTGGAGCTTTGTCAGAGTTTGGGGGAAGAGCTGCTTTACTCGCCTCAATGGATTCAATTCGCGACAAAGTTACCAAGCCAAAAGGTGGAGATTTACAGCAAGGGCTATTTGCCACGGGTGACTTAAAAAAAACAGAGGCGTCATCTGTAATAACTATTTCTGATATTAATGAATTTGGAGATGAAGAATTGGAATCTTTGGAACGTCAACTTCTTGGTTATTCTTTAACTGCTAAACCAATAAGCGAAATAATAGGATCTCTTGAATTTCAATCAACCCATAAAATTAATGAGATTAACTCGTCGGATATTCATCTTGGAGCAGTTAGGGTGGCGGCTGTAGTTACGTCGGTTCGTGTTATTACTACAAAAAAAACCGGAGCTGAAATGGCTTTTGTAAAGCTTGATGATGGGACGGGAACCATAGAAGTGGTTGTATTTCCAAAAATTTTCAATGAAACACGGGATTTTTGGAACGATGGTCATCCGCTTCTTGTTTGCGGAAAAGTTGACGTGAGAGATGAGACTCCGGGGATAATTGTTGATTCGATTGAAACAATAAGTGCGATGGGTAAAAACAAACAAGAGGAAGTATATATCAACATTCCCCCTGAAACCGATGTTAACGCATTAAAACGGCTTAAAACACTTCTTATGGAAAATTTTGGAAATCAAAATGCATATTTGGTCTTTAATGAAGGAAAAAAAGTTAAACTTCCATTTAAAATATTTTGGAACGACCAATTAGCCCAAAAAATTGAAGAAATTGTAGGAAGTGTGCCTTCTTGAAGACCAGCCTGATTTATTGTACAATGCATTCCTATGGCATTAAAAATTTCTATAAAAGATGTTATGTTTGGGGTTGGCGACAGAGTTCGGGTTGTTCAAAAAATTAAGGATGGTGAGAAAAATAGAGAAGCAATTTTCGAAGGTATGGTTGTTGGAATAAAAGGAAGAAGTCCCGGAAAAACCTTCTTGGTTAGAAGAATGGGAGAGGCCGGTATTGGTATTGAAAGAATTTTTCCCGTTGATCTTCCCACAATTGATAAGATAGTTGTAGTAAAAAGAGGCACGGAAGGTGTTAAAAGGGCAAAATTATATTACACGAGAGAAAAAGCTCCTACGGAAATTGAAATGATATATAAACGAAGTTTGGCAAGAATAAATTCCGGTAGCAAAGTTGGTGCTAAACTGAAAAGTGGAGCAAAAAACAACAAGTAAGATAGGTAAACTTGCCGAAGACTTCGCAGTTAAACTTCTGATCCAAAAGAACTACAAAGTAATCGATAGAAACTTCAGAAGTAAGTTTGGTGAAATCGATATTATTGCAATTAAGGATGGCTTTTTGATTTTTGTTGAGGTTAAAGCCAGATGGAGTCTAAAATTTGGCTCACCGGAAGAATCTGTTACTTCTGAAAAAATTTGGAAAATTGGCAAAACCGGAGAATATTACTCAATTCTTCATCCGAAATTACCCAAAAAACTAAGAATTGATGTTGTTGCTTTGACTATCGAGGGTAATAATGTGATTACTTCAAAAATAATTACAATAGATTAAATTTCTTGCAGAATTTTTACGAATGAGCTAGATTATATAAATGGTCATTTCGAAAGAAGGTGAAAACTTATGATGAATTTTATCCCCGAAACTAATCCAGGTTTTATGTTTCAGCAAATATTTTCCGGTTCAAAAGGTATTTGGGTTATTCTGTTGGCATTTTGGAGTCTTTTTTGGATGGGTTGGTCCCTTTGGACGGCAGCAAAAAATAAAAATAAAGTTTGGTTCATAATCTTACTCTTGGTACATACAATGGGAATACTTGATATTCTTTATATTTTTATATTTTCAAAGATTAGTGAGACTAAAAAGGTGAAATTAGCCAAAAAGTAATAACTTCTTGACAGTTATTAAACTTCGCATATAATTCTTCTTACGAACGTATATCGTGCGTAAGTAGTTCGTCGTTCCTAGCTGGGAACGTGATGGTGAGGTGCCTCAGCGCACGTTAAGCACCAGGAGTGGACAGTGTTCCATGGGACATTGCCCACATCTTAAGATTCATGCTTATTAAAAATAAGCATTTAATTTATAGGTTAGCTCATTTACACAGTCCGGGGAAGTTCAATTGGAAGAACGTTATCCTAAGAAAGGATAAATGTTAGAGGTTCAAATCCTCTCTCCGGAACTGGGCGTTAATACCTACTTACTGAATATTGTGAGGAGGGTGCTTTCGCCCTATTTTGGAACATCGCAAAAAATATAGGTTGCGGTCTGTGCAACAGCCAGATTAAAGCCTCAAATAAATAGCGGTGTTTTCCAACTAGAGTGTTTTGTACACTAACTGGCCAAAGGGATGCGGCAGAACAAGTGTATGAGGCACTCATAGATTATTTCCGGGCAGGATTACTGTCATTTTTCCCAAATCATTATGATTTAGAAAAGATGAAAAGTACCTGCCCGTTCGACTTCGCTCAGGGTAAACCCGTTCCATTTCTTTCAATCCTGTTATAATCTAGATAATGTTAATCCTAGGTATTGATCCCGGAACAGCTACCACAGGCTTTGGACTTGTTAACTATACAAAAAAAGGTAATGAAGTTGTTACTTGGGGACTTATAGAAACGGACAAATCTCTCCTTAAAGAAACCAGATTAGACTTTATTTTTGAAGAAACCGTTAAACTTATTAATAAACACAAACCCGACGTATTCGTATTTGAAAAAGTTTTTTTCTCCAATAATGCCAAAACGGTAATTGCTGTAGGACAGGCTCAGGGTGTAATGCTTTTGGCTGCGAGTAAAACCAAAGTTCATGTTGAAGAATATGCTCCCGGAACTATTAAAAAAATGATTACGGGAAGTGGTCGTGCAAAGAAAAAAGAAGTTCAGACATCAATAAGAAAAATATTGGGCAATCGGGTTAAGAGTGAAAAACACAAAAAGACACATTTTGATGATGCGGCCGATGCTCTTGCAATTGCCTTGACTCATGCGTTTAAACTAGGTGAAGCAAAGGGGGTGAAAAACATTGTTTAAAATAGGACGTGTAATTCATTTCTACGATAAAATAAGTGTGGCCATAGTTGAGCTGGACGGAACTTTGGCTGTAGGAGACAAAATTAAATTTACTCATAGTGGTGAAGACCTTTTTGAACAAAAGGTTGATTCTATTCAAATAGAACACGAAAAAAAGGATTCCGCAAAGAAAGGAGATGTGGTCGGTCTCAAAACCAATGAGGCAGTGAAGGAAGATACTGAAGTTTTCAAGATATAGTTTTGATCCCTTTGCTACGTACTGCGTATGTGAGAATAGATATATGAAACCAGGGTGGGAACTTTGGGTTTCATATGAATAGACATACGAAACCAGGGTGGGAACTTTGGGTTTCATATGATAGGATTAGCAACAAATGGCGAGGTTAAGGAAGGCACGGAAGTCTACAAAATCGGTTGATTGGGTGGAAGCACCCGATATAGCTAAAAGATCTTTGAAACTTATCACCGATCTTAATATGGATTGGATTCTGTTTGATAGACTTTTCTTCTACAGATCTACGGATTCAAAAGCCAGAGCATATGCAAGAACCTGGGGGTTGCCCGCTCTTTGGCAAAGGTCGTTGAAAGTTGAACCGGGGTATATTATCGAGGTTTTGGCTGAACATTTTGATAAATTGGACACCCAAAACCAGGATAAAGTAATACTTCATGAGCTAACCCACATTCCACATAATTTTTCTGGGGCCTTGGTATCTCACACTCATAGAAAAAAGGGGAGTTTTAAGAATAAACTGGAAATATTGATTGATAAATATTTCCAAAACAGTAAGGAGTTATTTATATAAAATTCTATTAATAAGATGTGTGCAAACAAGTTTGCCATTAGATGAATTTTATATATTTTAGATAAATCTAAATTATGAAAGTAATCGTATTACATGGAGACGATGAGAAAAGGCTTTACGAACGTTTGCAAAAATTTATTGATGTAGCCCACGCACGGTCTTGGGAAGTTTCCTTTATAGATGAAGCTAACCAAAGTTTTGAAGAAATTTTATCCGCAACATCCCTTTTCGGGTCTGAACAGTTTTTTATTCTTAAGGACGTTAAAAAGCTGGGTAAAAAAGAGTTTTCTTGGTTAAACAAAAGATACACAGAACTATCTGGAAACCTCATAATTTATTATGAGGGTACACTTAACGCCACCACACTAAAAAGTTTCCCAGCCGATTCCAAAATTGAAGAATTCAGGCTCCCTGTTCTTCTCTGGAACTTTTTGGACAATTTGATACCAGGAAAAGGCGAATTTTCTGTTAAAACACTCCACAAAATTATTGAAAAAAATCCGGTAGAATTTGTTTTTTCTTTGATTGCAAAACATTTTAGAGATCTTTATTGGGTAAAAATCGATGCAGTTTCTGCAGGGTTTCCTTTTTGGAAATTGAATAAACTAAAATCTCAAGCATCGAAGTTCACTGAGGAAAAATTACGAGAGCTAATTAGTCTTCTGGCTAAGATTGATGTGGAAGTTAAAACTTCCAAGGCTGATTTAACATCCGAACTTGACCTACTCCTACTCAAACATCTAGAATGATTACATCTAAATGATAATAGACCCTTCAATTTTCCATGATTATGACATTAGAGCTGTTGTAGGAAAACAGCTTGATGAAGAAGGTCTTGTCCGTATAGCTCACGCAATAATAAAGATATTCAATCCAAAACAAGTACAAATTGGGCACGATATGCGTGTAACTTCTCCACAATTCCACAAATTATTTATGGAAACTTTCGCGAACGCGGGCATCGACGTTTTTGATTTGGGATATGTTTCTACCGATATGCTTTTTTATGCTGCAGGAGTTTATGACGAGGACTTATCAATTACCATCAGTGCCTCTCACAACCCTCCAGAATATAACGGAATAAAAATGGCCAAGAAAGGTTCACTTCCCGTGGGCGAAACGATGCAAATAAGGGACTTGGCCGTATCGGATGCAAATTTGGATCCCAATGCTGACAAGAAGGGAACTATTCAAAAACGGGACATTATGCAAGGTTGGATTGACCACATTTTGAGCTTTATAGACATTTCCAAAATGAAAGCCTTTAATGTCGTTTCCGATACGGGTAATGGTATGGCCGGCTACTATCTTCCGACATTAGAGAAGAAACTTCCCTGGAAAGTAACCCGACTTTTTTATGAACTGGACGGCACATTTCCTAATCATGTCCCGAGTCCTATTGAGGAAAAAAACCGATTAGATTGTATAAATAAAGTTAAAGAGATAGGAGCCGATTTTGGTATGATTTTTGATGGAGATGGAGATAGAGTTTTTATGATAGATGAAAAAGGAAGAACCCTTTCCGGAACAATTATGACAGCAATAATCGCGGAAAGCGTTCTTAAAAACATACCGGGATCCACAATTTTGTATAACGCTATAGTTGGTAGAGTAGTTCCGGAGGTTATTAAAAGAGACGGAGGAAAAGGCTTACGAGTACGTGTAGGCTATACATTAATCAAAAAAGCCATGCGTGAAAACGGTGCTGAGTTTTGTGGGGAACATTCAGGTCATTATTTTTTCAAAAAGAATTTTTTTGCTGACTCTGCCATTATCGCAGCCGCTATCGTTGCTGAACTTATATCGGTAAAAAATAAAAAGCTTTCCGAACTTTACGATGAATACGATAAATATAGAAGTTCCGAGGAAATTAATTTTATTGTTGACGATAAAGAAAAAGTAATGAAAGCTATTGAGACTGAGTTTAAACCTTTAGCCGATTCTGTTGATTGGTTGGATGGTGTTTCGGTGTGGTTTAAAGAATATTGGTTCAATGTTAGACCATCAAACACAGAACCTTTACTCAGATTAAATGTTGAAGCAGACAATTCCGAACTTCTCGAAGAAAAAATCACAGAATTGGTTTCAAAAATTGAATCTTTAGGAGGAAGACAAAAAATATGAAAGATTCATTAGATATTGAGAAAGCATTAAACTTGTTTCCAGAACAACTTAGAGAAGCATGGAATCAGAGTTATTCAGTTGATTTGCCTAGAAACACCTCTTCAAAAATATTAATTAGTGGCATGGGGGGCTCCTCATTGGCGGGAAGAATAGTAGCTTCAATTAATGAGGCTGAGGGAACCAGCGAGATAGTTGTTTATAATGATTACGGACTTCCCGGATTTGTTAATTCGAACTGGACTCTTATTGCCAATACATACTCAGGAAACACCGAAGAAACTCTTTCGGCAATTGAAGCCGCAAAAAAAAGGAACATTAAAATTTATGCTGTAACTTCTGGTGGAAAAGTTGGAGAAATGATTTCTTCCGGACAAATGTCCGGCGCGATTTTAACTCCAACTACAAACCCATCCAACTATCCGAAATCCGCCTTGGGAGTTTCTTTGGGGGGACTTCTTGGTCTTATGGCAAAAACGGGGATGCTTGATTTGGCCCCGGATTATTTTGAAAAATCGGTAGGCGAACTTACGGAAATAAGAAAAACTTGGGATGTAAAATCGGTAGCTTCCAAAATGAATCAAAAAATCCCCGCCCTTATAGCAGCTCGACCACTTTTAGGGTCTGTGCATGCAGGACGCAATGTTATAAATGAAATAGGACGTACTTTCGCTACTTTTTTTGACCTTCCGGAACTTGATCATCATCTTGTCGAAGCAACCATGTTCCCGAAAGACCTGTTTCAAGAAATCTATTATTTATTCTTTGAAAGTAGTCTTTACTCAGAAAAAATTAAAACTAGAATTAAAATAACAAAAGATTTATTTATTGAACAGGGATTAAATTTTGGGGAAATGAAACTAGCCGGTTCAAATTCTTTAACTCAGTCTTTAGAAATTCCACATTTCTGTGCATGGCTTGCATTTTATATTTCGGATTTGAATGGAGTAGATCCAGGTCCGGAACCATGGATTCTTAAACTCAAAGATTTGCTTTCCCAGCCTCTTCACTAGAGAGCCCCCATTGAAAATTATTCATTGTTAATTGATAATTAGTAAATATGCCCAATCTGTCAAATATTCTTTTCTTCAAAGAAATAGATAAAAACGATACCAATATTGTTGGTGGAAAATGTGCAAATTTGGGAGAAATGACCAAAGCAGGATTTCCTGTACCTAACGGTTTTGCAATTACAATTGCTGCCTACGATACATTTCTAAAAGAAAATAAATTAATAGACAGAATTTATGACTTTCTTAAAACAATTGATGTAGATGACCCGGCGCAGTTGGATAATGCTTCCAAAAAAATTCAGAAAATGGTCATTACAGGTTCCATATCCAGTAGAGTTGCTCATGAAGTTATAAATTCATATAAAAAACTTTCAGGGCGTTTTAAAAATGCACTTGTGGCAGTTCGTACTTCAGCTACGGCCGAGGACATGCCGGATAGTTCCTTTGCCGGAATGGGTACAACTCTTCTAAATATTAGAGGTGAGGCAAATTTACTTAATGCGGTTCGTGAATGTTGGGCCTCACTTTTTACCGGCAGATCGATTTACTACCGTGTTATTAATAAAATTCCTCATGAAAAAGTTAAGATTTCCGTTGCTGTTATGAAAATGGTTGCATCAGAAGTGTCGGGGGTTATGTTTTCAATTGAACCTGTAAAAAATGATAAAGATCGAATTGTAATCGAATCAGTTTGGGGATTGGGAGAACTGATTGTGCAAGGTTCGGTTGTGCCGGATACCTATATTGTACAAAAAGATACTTTTGCAATTTTATCCAAAGAAATTTCAGATCAGGCCGTTCAGCTTGTTAGAGTTAAAAGTGGTGAAAATAAGGAAATTGAGGTTCCTAAACGTATTCGTCAAAATCAAAAAATTACAGATAAAGATATTGTCGAATTGGCAAAACTGGCAGACAAACTACAAAAACATTATTTTTTTCCTCAAGATGCCGAATGGGCGAAAGAAAAAGGTAAACTTTATTTAATCCAGACACGTCCGATTACAAGCATTGCTCAAACGGCAAAAGCCGGAAAACTTGAAAAAAATGATATAAAAATTGCTCAAACTCCGATCCTAATTGGAAGCCCCGCGTCACCCGGTATGGGTACGGGTTTTGTCAAGATACTTAAATCACCCAAGGAAATTGGTAGAGTAGGAAAAGGAGATGTGTTGGTTGCTCCAATGACTTCACCTGACTATGTTCCGGCAATGAAAAAATCCGCAGCTATAATTACTGATCAAGGAGGACAAACTTCTCACGCAGCTATAGTTTCCAGAGAGCTTGGAATCCCTTGTGTTGTAGGAACAAAAGATGCAACCAAGATTTTAAAAGAAGGCCAAATAGTGACGGTAAATGGTGAAACCGGCCAGGTTTTTATGGGTTCAGGTGTAAAGAAAACTGAAATTGAGAAAGCACCTGTTGCAAAACCAAAATTTGCTAAGACTAAAACTGCTACCAAAATATATGTAAATTTGGCTCAGCCGGAAAGAGCATTGGAGGTTGCCAGAATGAATATTGATGGTGTTGGCCTTTTAAGAGCTGAGTTTATGATTGCAAATATCGGAGTTCATCCTAAAGAAGCTATTAAAAGAAAGGAACAAGGAGAATTTATTACAAGGCTTTCTTTGGATATAGAAAAATTTTGTAAAGCTTTTTATCCCAGGCCGGTTACATACCGAGCCACCGATTTTAAAACAAATGAATACAGAAGTCTTCAAGGTGGAAAATATTGGGAACCTGTAGAACCAAACCCCATGTTGGGATTTAGAGGAGCTTTTCGGTATATTGCAAGTCCTGAAGTTTTTAATTTGGAATTACAGGCGATCAGGAAAGTAAGAGAAAAATATGACAATTTACATTTAATGGTTCCTTTTGTACGCTCGCCGGAGGAGCTTATGCGTGTTAGACGTTTAGTAGCAAGCTCGGGACTTTTTGAAAGTTCTACTTTTAAATTTTTAATGATGGTT
>Ga0172379_10009836_pt1 | contig 11709 bp, 14 predicted proteins | sample GrowelOW334metaG_FD_119756 | JGI IMG/M metagenome (GOLD analysis project Ga0172379, IMG submission 119756) | Groundwater microbial communities from an aquifer near a municipal landfill in Southern Ontario, Canada - Groundwater well OW334 metaG | ecosystem: Environmental > Aquatic > Deep... | reverse complement strand
ATTTGAAAATGAGTGAGGAATGAGGAATAACGTAGCGTTAAATGATTGAGTTTTTATATGCGTTTCCGTCTCATTGCTAGCATAACGGTAAATAAAGCATTTCCCACGAACCATATTCCCGGATAAAGCATCGTAATAATTGTATAGTTTTGAAGAGCCGCTACTGCGATTGCAAACCGTAGGGTGTTGATTGCATAAAAAGGAACGTTTTCAGTATGCGGTTTGTGCCAGGACTTACGTATGGTAGGAAGAAATCCCAATATATCAACCGTTACGATCAAGATCGCGGAAATCAGGGGTTGATTTGCAAATAACCATATAAATAGAGCGATTAACGCTAACACAGAAAAAACTTTATCCGTATCGGTTATATCCCGTTTACCCTTATTGAAGAATGTCAGAATGAGTACGGTAACGGTAAGGATACCTGCGGCAAACGTAACAAATGATCCCGGTCCGGCTCCGTGGGTGATCTGTAGAGCGAAAATAATAAAACTGTCCAGTGACCAAATAAGCCAACTATAGAGATGCGGTTTTGTCTGGTTTTTCAGTACGCTCCGTATGTAGGGAACATAACCGATAAAAGTAAGACCGATCGCGATTAGACTAAGAATTGTTTTTATTCCTATCATAGTTTAGGTTATCGTAATTGTATCAGAAGAATTAATTATCCCTTAGTGCTTAACAGGGGATAGTCAGAAGCTGTAAATATTTTTGTTTTATAGAAAAATGGACGGCTGAATTAAGAGTTGACCGATGAGGGTCAAATCGTGGCCCAGCCGTCCACTCCCCGAAAGTTTTTTCAGTCCCAGTTACGAGACCCAATCCAGAGCAAAACGATCCCCAAAGGGAAACAGATAATGATCCACCAGAATGTTGAATCAATTGCTTTACCCATCAGGAGATCAATGGTAACGCCGAGGAGGAGAACTACAGAAAATAGTCCTCCAAGGAGCGCACAACTTAACCCTAGGGCGGTTATGGTCCATAGGATCCAATCCTTCCTCGATACATTTGTCTGACGCAACCTTATGAGTACTTTGCTTGTCATTTTATCGCCTCCTAGACGATCAGATCTGAGGTAAGTTGCAAAATTCTTACCTATTAAACTTGATATTCGACAACTATCTATTTATCTGGAAATTACAGCGGGCATTATATTTTTTGGTTATCTTCAAAGTGGTACGGGAGGAATAAAATCACTAGGGTGGTGAATACGATATAAACCTCCTTTAGAGATAGTTAGCTCTATAAAATCTCTCAGGGATGTTAACGAGCTAACTATTTGCAATATATTCTATAACGCTGCTGTTACGATATGGTGCAATAGTGATAAGATCGTATCTTTTTGATGAAGGTAAATCAAGAAAATCACGAAATTAATGTGACTATGAATAACGCGAAAATATTCACTCTTGGGGTGATTTACTTGTAACTTCAGTAGTAGTGAAATGCTGACAGCAATAGTAGGGTGGATTTCTGCCTGCTTTAATGATAAAATTCCTGACGTACATTGATAACGTGGTGTTAATACATTCCCCTGTAGTGTTGCCCGCCGTAGGTGGGTCAACGGTACCCGCCTGCCGGTAGGCAGGGAACGGCTTCCGTTATAATAAATCTGATGACATATTATTGTTATGTAATCAGAAGTAAGAAAGATGGAAGTTTATATAGGGGAATAACCAACAATGTTACAAGAAGAGTTATAGAACATAATTCTGGAAATAATAAATCAACCAAAGGAAAACGACCTTATGAATTGATATATGTTGAAAAGTATAACATTAGAGTAGAGGCACGAAATCGAGAAAAATATTTTAAATCCGGTGAAGGCAGAGAATTTTTACGTTCATTGATAAAATAATACATTCCCCTGTAGCTCAACGGTAGAGCGGCTTCCTGTCAATCAGGCAGCTTTCCGAAGTAATTCGGATTGAAAAATCGGGCTAATTCGGAAAACTCCGGATGTTATGATTTTGTCACTATCCGGACAATCCCGAGCTAAATTAATCCGTCTATGACGGATTATAAATGTGTAGAGACTATATACCCGAGTCCGATATTCATCGGACATAAGATAGTCCAAGTCCCGGTGTAAATCGGGAGATCTTGTAAGAAGAAGGTTCCTGGTTCGAATCCAGGCGGGGGAGCTGAATTGTTATTAATCTGACCAAAATTTGAGTTAAAAATATAGACCGATTGGTAATAACTACGTCAGCTATGATAATAGCTTTTAATGATGGTACTTGTACTAAGGCAACTTTAGAGGTAAATGATAATGGGAATGATCAGGTAGTTATTAGATTTATTCCCTATGGTGAAGAACACATAACTCTACATTTGAATCCTGACGGATCCATTGTTGGCACCCATTATAAAGAAGATAAAGAAAAATCTGTTTGGGATGACTTGCGTGTAGAAGTGGCTAGACGCATGGGAATACAACGACCCGAGAGACATGGGAATTATTTTATACACACCCCTTTACCCAAAATAAGTAATGTACGAGGATATGACTTGGGGGGAAGATTAATAGATCTCGTTTTGTTCACTCCTCGTGCTCATTATTCAAACAATGTGGATCATACTTTCAGTTCTGGTTTTACAAAATTTTTGCTCAAAATCTATTTATCCACTGCTGATAATCCGAGACCCCGAGCTCTGAATAAAGTTGCCACTTCTCTAGGTGATATTTGTTTCGAGTTCGAAAGGGGTGTAGCAACAAACACAACACATTTATGAAGAGCTATAAATTTTCAAACCTGCTTGCATACGAGAAAAAAATTAGAGATTTATATTTAAAACTCGGGTTGAATTTTGATTCATCTAATAGAATAAGTAAATATTTCAAATATTTGAATGAGATAGAAGAAAAAAGAAAATTAGATAAAGAGTCCTTTAGCCAGTTGATTATAAAAGATCGGGCAAAATATTATTTTAGTCAATTCTATGTTTTGGAAATATGTAACATTATCGATGCAATAGAGAACTCAGATCTGGATGAAAAGATCGTAAAAGGAAAGCTGTGTGATGTGTCTAAAGGGAACTATTTGCTTTCAGAAGAAGATAGCGACAATACTAAAGCTCGTGATACCATGTTTGAATTGAGTCTTCTCTCGTTTTTGAAGAAGAATGGATTAAACGCTAGGCTTTGTGAACCGAACCCAGACATTCAGCTAACAAGCAATAATTTTATCTATAACATCGAGTGTAAACGTCCACAATCATCCAGATCACTTGAAAGAAATATTAAGAAGGCGATGAAACAATTGAAGAGAACAACAAAAGGAAATTGCGTTCCCACGATAGCATTGTCACTTGAACAAATATTGTTAGGACAAACTCTATTAGAAGAAAGAAAAAAATCTGATTTGATATTGGATTCTAAAGATGAGAAAGCTGCACTAGCATTCTTAGATACAACCCTGCTCAATTTCCTAAAAAATAACAATCCTCTGTTAGGTAAAATTTTGGGTAATAAACCTTGTTTGGTTCTTTATTATCTCTCGTGTCTAACTGGTTTTAAAACAAACCTTCCTATGGCAAATGCAACTTTTGTTACAGGAAACATTTTTAATTTTGAGGGTGAAATATCTAACTCTATTCTCAATGATTTATATTCAATGTTTCCTCCGTCTTGAATTTAATCGCAAGATCTGATTTGTTTTAGTCTTTGACGAGCTATTTCAGCCCATACAGGGTTTTGGAAAGCCTTGATAACATTGGACAAAGCTTTGGTCAGAACTAAACTAGGAACAGGGAGCTGAATTGGTTTTTAATCTGACCGTATTGGTTAATCGTTATGGATGCAACTACGTCAACATTATTAAAGCAGTTAGTTGATGAATTGGAATCACTAAAAAATCTTAATTCTCCTTTTTATACAAATGCAGGTTTTATCGGTTCAGTAATAGCTTCAATTACAGCTTTAATAATAGCTATTTTTACCGAGCCATTCCTAAACAAATTTGTTAGAAAAACAAAACTTAAAGTTAAAGGTGTAACATCACATATCCAAGGAAAAGGAGATTTATTTGTACATAGATTGCTGATAAAGAATGAAGGGAATTATAGGGCAAAAGATGTTGAGGTTAATGTGGAACAAATCTACGATGGTGATGAAAAAAGAAAGAACTTTCTACCGGCACCCCTAGGATGGACTCATTCACATGCAGTTAATGGTGGTCAAGTTGCTAGAGATATTCATCCGAACCAATCAGTTTATCTCGACATATGTAATTATATTAATAGAAAAGAGGGCGATGTTTTAAGATTAAGTTTGAAGGCTGGACAAGAAATTGAAGATTTTTGTACGTTAAAGTTAGGTTCGACAAAGCTGGAATTGAAAGCGTATCAAGATAGCGGTCAAACTGTCGAAATTATATTAATTATTGATTGGAATGGAAAAAACAATCCCAGCATTAGATTACTAAAGAAATGAAACAGTTTTGGGAATTTTTAAATGGGCAGCTTATTGCCAATGTTGTGGGTGGTTTTATTGCCACCTTTTTTGTATTCTTGTTTATCGAGAATCGTTTAAGAAATAGCCTTAATCTAAGCGAAAAAAATAGGATGATTAACAATCTTCTTGGTGATTTAGAGTTTGACTCATGGTTAGCTAATGAGCTTATTGAAAAAAAAGATGAATATCTTAAATCAAATAAAATTACTTACGCAAGCTATAAAACAAGAGCAATTGAGGATTTTTTATATCAAAGACCAATAGACAATGATGACGCTTATAGAAATATTAGAATTCTCCTTAATAGAATTTTGGAAGTAGATAACGAATTGCTTAATAATATACGGAATGGTAATGGTGATGCTCAGGAGAATAAAAAAACAGTAATAAAAAATGCAGATGTAGTTAAGAAAATGTTGTTGGTAGATATTTTTATGATTCAAAGCATAAAATCAAACCTGAATGAAAATAGATTTTTAATACTTTCTAAATTATTTCGATATATATCGAACGTTAAACTGTTTAAGTGGTTAAAAGCGAAATTTTGTTCAATCTTTGTCTCGCCTGTTCTGCCCAAACAGGGTATTGAAAAGTCTTAATAACATTGGACAAAGTGTTAGTCAGATTAATCTTAGGATCACGGAGCCAGTTGGCATTTAATATACCAAGTTTAAGTTTGAGAAATGATAAAAATATCTAAAGCTACAAATAAAGATTCATTATTAGATGAATGGCATAAAGTTGACGTTCCTCATTATGGGAAAAGTATTGAATGGAACGAAAAGAAATTTAGATTTAAAGCTGTTGAAAACGGTAAGTTAGTGGGAACAATAGATGGTAAACACGAATCAGGGGTAATCTATATCGCTTCACTTATAACCGCAGAGAGTAATAGGGGTAAAGGTATCGGAACAATGTTAATTAAAAAGGCTGAAGAGTTTGGAAAAAAATTAGGGGCACATAGAACATGGTTAATTACGGGGAAAGATTGGGTAGAGAATACGTTTTACAAGAAATTAGGCTTTGAGCCCATAGGCAATCTTCCTGATTTTCATTTTCATAAAGATTTTGTTATTTATACAAGGTCAATAAAATAACTCTATTGAGAGATGTTAAAATTTAGAACTGGTTTTACTTTTTCTATTTCTTCTCTTATTTGAGCAACAAGCCTAAAGTCAGAGAATACCTTAAGGATGAAATTGAAGGAAATATTATGAATGATAAGAAGTATCTGCGATTAGCGGTTGGACAGGCTAGGGATTCTATCAAACAGGGAGGGTTTCCAGCAGGTGCAATAGTTGTTAAGGATGACAAGATTATCTCCAAGGGTGTTAGTTTAGGATTCAAATTAAATGATCCCACGAGTCATGCAGAAACCTCTTCAATTAGACAAGCTTGTAAAACTCTTCAAACTACAGATTTAGGCGGGACTACTCTTTACACCTCTCTTCAGCTTTGTTTGATGTGTTTCAGTGTTGCTAATTGGGCAGGTATTTCAAGAATTGTATTCGGGTGTCGAAAGACTACTGATATGGTAAAGAAAAATTATTATGAAGGGATTGCTGACCTTAACCAGATTAACGATCAAAATAACAGAAAGATGGAGCTTGTCTTCATTCCGGATTTTGAACAAGAGATGCTGGATTTAATTAAGAATTGGGAGGGGGAGCAAAGATGAAAAACAGTTTCGGGCAATGGGACATAAACATACTCTAGATTGAAAATATCAGTTGTATTAGAATAGACGTATGAAGAAAAACGACGAGTCAACAGAATGTTACAAGGAAAAATACATGTTTAAAAACCATTACTGTCATGGAGGCGGCGGGTCTGGTGCGATTTATGGATTAGGTGTCGTGGGGGCATTGTTCTATTTTTTGCAGGGCGCAAATACTTTTGGACTGGTAGTGATGGGAATCGGAAAAGCATTTTTCTGGCCTGCTATTTTAATGTTTAACTTGCTTACTTACCTGAAGATCTGAGAGTCCTCTTAGTTTATTTTTACTCTACTTCTATTTCAACTTCCCAATATGTTTCAAATCTTGAAGTACTGAATAATTGTGGAGAGTTTACGATATCTATATTCAGTGCGTTTTCAGCTTCTAGAGATATGATAGGGGAAGCTAGGGGGTGAAAAATATGATGCATTATTATCGATTTGGATATCATCCATTCTTTTTTCCGAACATATTCATGATTCTATTTTGGGTATTTGTAGTTATTCTTATAATTGCTTTTATCTCTCATTTCCACGAAGAAACCGAATCAGATACGATAGATAAAAACCAGGAGAGAAATGCAAATCTTGTAATAATAAAGGAACGCTATGCTAAGGGAGAAATCAATAAAAAAGAATACGAACAACTCAAAAAGGATTTAACCTGAGAAAATTCATCTTTCTGCCTAGTTCGGATACTAATTACTAGGTGAGCATATTTACCCTTAATAAAGCCCATTTATCAATCTTGTGTTTGTTTGAAGATCATTCCTTCTCTTTCCATATTCCTCACCATTCATCCACTTGACTCGTGTGTGGAGATTGGCTGATACTGATATCAGCTGGTAAATGCATGCATAATTATCTCTTCGCCATCATCATAAACGGAGTCATTCTCGCAGCCTGGTTTTATTTGCTTATAAAAGACAGAGACAAAGGTCTGCAAGCGATAAAAATCGGTTTCCAGACTATCTTTGATATGCTGCCGCTTATTTTAATTATCATCGGCGCCCTTGGCGTTTTTTCCAGCTTTATCGATTCTAACCAGATTTCCCAATATTTAGGCGACAGGAGCGGAGCCGCGGGTTTTATATTTATTTCTATTGTCAGCTCTTTTATGCAAATTCCCGGAATTATCGCTTTCCCGATTGCCGATGTTCTCAGGCAGGGTGGGGCATCGTTATCCACCGTGGCTGTTTTTGCTTCAGCTTCTACGATGTCATCGGTAGTCACGCTCCCCCTAGAAATTAAATATTTAGGAAAGAAATTGCCTTTTATTAGGATTGGTCTGACTTATATAATTTGCGTTCTGGTCGGTATTCTAACCGGATCAATTCTGCATCTATTCACATGAAAATAAAACCTTGGCTGTATTTTGCTGCTTTTGTTCTTATGTCATCCATAGTATTTTGGTTTTATCCCGCCAAATTGACACCGGCTTTGAACTCATTTTCCACCTCCCTTGGCCAGTTTGCTATGATTTTACCCGCAATCGTCCTCCTCATGGGGATTTTCTCGGTCCTGATAACTCCGGCAATGATTGAAAAAAACTTCGGGGATAAAAGCGGTTTTTACGGCAATTTGAAAGCCCTGGTTTTGGGCTCCCTTATGTCCACGGGGCCTTTTTATCTGGCTTTCCCCATGGCGAAAAGGCTAATGGATAAGGGAGCCAAAATTTCCGGGGTGATAATTTTTATTTCTGCGTGGAACGGTATCGGTATCATTGCAGAGATTGTGGAATTTCATTATATGGGTCCTTCTTTTATGTTGACGCGCTTTATGCTTAATGTCGTGCTGATATTTCTAAGCGGCTATGTGGCTGAATATCTCTATAAACTGATTCCCGAGAAAAAATAACCGAGAGGACTTCTTAACTTTTTTTGGGTCATAATACCTTCGTATAAAATCCATCGTTTTGGAAGCCACTATACTTAAAATTAAAGATAATTTACCGTGAGAAAAAATGAATTGAGTTTACCAGGAGACGTCATTGGGTAGAACAATTTTGGCCAGAATTGCGAAGATGTTACCGGCGATGCCTGCTGCTTGACCCGGAAACGTGTTTTGTTCTATCACAAATACAGCATCTTTGGAAGGTAAATACGCAATAATACTGTTATATCCATATATTGAGCCTTCATGTCCGATAAAGTTGCCAATCTTCATGATGCCAAGTCCATATTTAGAAGTTGTAGTATCTGGTTCGTCGACCCAAGTGAGTCTCTCTTTTTGTGCCTTTGAAGAGACGAGTGTGCCTTTGCCTAATTCCTGTGCCCACCTTTTTAGATCACTGATATCCGAAACGATCGCTCCTGCTCCAGCGCTCAAGGAAGGATTGTCATTTGTTACATCAATATAAGTTTTTCCGTCTTCACTGAGCGAATATCCGCGATTTGAATTAGAAGGCATAGTAGAATTTGTGGCATAGAATGTTTGGGTAAGTTTCAGAGGAACTAGAATACGGTTTTGCATTTCTGTTTCCAAATGATTGCCGGTAATTTTTTCGATTACCATGCCAAGTAAAACATAGTTGGTATTTGAATAATGATAACCTTCTCCCGGAGCAAAATAGGGAGGATGTTTGATGGTAAAATTTACCAGTTCCTGTTCTGTCCACTGTCGCTTCGGATTTTGTTTCTGTTTAGAGATAAAAGATTCATCCTCAGTGTAGTTATAAATCCCACTGGTCATGTTAGCTATCTGTCGGAGAGTAATAGTCCTTACATTAGGAATAGCCGGTTCAGTTATATATTTATCCAACGTATCATCCAAATTTATTTTTCCTTCGTCTTGAAGCTGTAATAAAATCGTTGAGGTGAAAGTTTTAGTTAAACTACCAATTCTGAAAGACATACTCGGGTCCATCGCAAGTTTTGTTTCTTTATCGGCAAATCCAAATCCTTTTATATATGTGCCTTTCCCTGGTATCCAAATAGCCACGTTGATGCCTGGAACGTTGTATTTTTCCATCGCTAGATTTACGACTTCTTCTATCTGTTGCTTTTCTTTTGCGGAAAAATCAGTCTGTATTTTACTTTTGGCTAGATATCCAAGTCCAATTACCGCTGCGATAATAAGGACAAAGAAAAGAATTTTTACAAAAAGGTTGGAAGATTTTTTATGGGAAATTTTTTTATGGACTTTTTTCCTCATGTGTCTCTATCATGTATGTGGATAATAAATAAATCAAGATCCATATCAAGTATAATTGGTCAGCTCTTCTTTTCTATGCAAATCACCCAGAATCCCATAGTATATTGCTATCTTCTATTTTTCCTGTTACACTGATGGGAACAAAAACATAATGATAAAATCTTTTTTTATTCCCTCATCTCTTTCTATAACAAAATGGGCATACCTGAAGTCGCAACTTAAGTCTACGCCAGAGTGGGATGAACAGATAACTACGATAGAAAACGCTGATCTTTTGTTAACCCTCGTATTAGACAAAAATTGTCCTCAAAGAGCCTCTATTTTAAAATGTTTGTACTCTCTTGTCGGAACAAGCGCATCGAAGCATGAGGACGTTGATATTACGAAAATAAATGTGTTACTGGATAAAGCAAAATCATTTCCTGACCAAGTTATTGTCAATTGGGTGAACAGGTCACAGATGATATTGGGCGATCTGAGAAAGTTTGATTACAAAGAATGGTGTCAGGGCGGTTTTTCGGAAAAAGATTTACCCACAATCCACTAGGGAAATTGAACACAGTTTTACACCCATACGTTACCTTGGTCACAGGTTAAGTACTGTATATTTTATCCAGAAAGATAACAGACAGAAATTGGGCGGGTGATAGGATGAATAGGACGTAATTAGGATTCCTTCACGGGTAACGAGGAAATCAGGTTCGCTTGTGTTTCTTTGGTTATCATGTAGTTTAGAGCCGTGAGCAAAAATAGGTCAAAGAGAACTCCGTAGAATGCCCCCAGTTGGTTAGTGTAAAAAGAAAATGGCTGTATCAGAAAAATAGATAACAGTACCGATCTTTTAAACAGGCAGTAAGCTTTTAATCGTGACTTCCAGATCTTAACGATTCCCACAAGAATAAATAGTCCGGCAAGAGCATTGGCAAAAAGTTCGAGCAGGGAAACATTATTGGCTGCTATTTCCGCCAGTTCGATTTTCTGATCAGCGAGAATGGCGAAAAGAACTACTCCGGAGGCAAAAATTACGAGTAAGCTGACGAGTGCCTGGATGGTAAAAATGCCGTCTATTATCCAGGGAAACCATCTTTTTCCGGCTAGATTGAAATAGAGTTTGCTGAGACGTGTTTTAATTTTTGTATAGAGATTGGGTTCCCGTGCTGCCGTTATCTCAACTCTTTGAAAAAGCTGTTCCATAGTCTCCGTTACAAAACTGTTCTGATCTGCGCGTGCCAGGCAGCGTAAGGCTAATCCTTTTTCTTCCTGGTCTAAATCCAGAATTACCGCTTCTTTCAAATATTCAAAACTGTTTATGAGATACTCTTTGGCGGTAAATACCCACGACTTTCTGAAGAAATAAAACAGAAGGTAGAGGAGAACAAAAATTAAATAAATTAGTGAAAAGGCCGGTTTGTAAAAATAATTGTTATCGGAAGTAATGAATTTTCCCAGTTCATCGATAAAAGTACCGAAACCCAAACCTGCCAAAATAGCGGCAGGTTTCTTGACGGATCTACCCAGGAACGTCAAAAGCAAAATAATGGCAGTCAGCATCAAAGCACCTCCCCACAGCATGTGAGCAATATGCAGTCCGCCTCCTCCCAGTTGAGGATATCCCGTTAGTTCCAAAAAAATCCTGATACCCAAAATAGCTACGACAGCAGAGACAAAGAAATTCAATAATAAATCTGAAAAATCTAAACTGCGGATGAAAAGATTATTAACCCTGTTTGCGAGGCTTTGCTTACGTGCCATAAATCTATTGTAGCAAATATTTGTTAACATGATGGATTTTGAAAGTCTATGATTTGATTTTATAGGTTTTCGAATAATATGTGCGTTTCTGTATAATGATGGTGTTATGAAAATAAAAATCAAACATGCGTACGTTCCGGCATTGGTTCTTATAGTTTTGATAATGTGTGGTTATTTTCTTTTTCAACTGAGTAAATCTCGAACCTTCCAGTTTTTTGGCGGGATCACCAATAGAGTTAATACGGATCAAAAGGTAGTTGCTCTGACCTTTGATGACGCTCCCTCTCCGCAGATTAGGGATGTTCTTGATATTTTGCAGGCAAAACAAATCAAGGCGACTTTCTATGAAATCGGTAAAGCGATAGAGCAATATTCTGGGGAAGCTAAAGCCATTGTCGATGCGGGTATGGAAGTTGGCAATCATTCCTATTCCCATCAGCGCTTCCTTTTCAAATCCCTATCATTCATTGACTCTGAAGTCCAAAGAACAAATGCCCTGATAAGAAATACTGGCTATAAAGGTGAGATTACCTTCCGACCACCCTATGGAAAGAAGTTGTTTGGCTTGCCCTGGTATCTTCATCAACACGATATTAAAACTATTATGTGTGATGTTGAGCCTGAT
>Ga0172379_10009835_pt1 | contig 11709 bp, 11 predicted proteins | sample GrowelOW334metaG_FD_119756 | JGI IMG/M metagenome (GOLD analysis project Ga0172379, IMG submission 119756) | Groundwater microbial communities from an aquifer near a municipal landfill in Southern Ontario, Canada - Groundwater well OW334 metaG | ecosystem: Environmental > Aquatic > Deep... | reverse complement strand
GCCCGGGCGCGGGAGTTCGCCCGTGCCGCGCGCGCGGTAGGACGGCACGTTGACGCTGACGGACGCGAACTGCAGCGAGTCGGCGTCCTCGGGGCCGTACCGTAGGCCGGGGCGGTCGCTGGAGACCGCGCGCCGCGTGGTGGCGAGGAGGATGGTGATGCGCGCAGGCCCGGTGTCGAGGGCCGCGTAGGAGCGCGGCTCGGTCGCGCGGGGCAAGGCGACTGGTGGCGGGGGTGGCATTGGCGCCGGCGGCTCTGCCGGCGGCGTAGTTCTTCCGCAGGCGGCCAGCGCGAGGACGAGAACGTATATGCGGCGCATCATGAGGCGATGGATGCGGCGAACGCGGCGGCGTCCGCCGACTGCGGCGTGAGGGAGAAGAGCGAGGCGAAGGCGGCGACCGTTCGATCGCGCACATCGTCGAACAGGGTGGGCGATGGTGCGAGACAGGGGCCGTCGGCCACTTCGAGCAGTTCGCGCTCCACGCTGGTCATGACGACGTCCTGAATTCCGCAGGGAACCATGAGGTCGAAGTAGGACAGGTCCGTGGTGACGTTCAGCGCGAAGCCGTGCCACGTGACCCACTGGCGCGCATGCACGCCGATGGAGGCGATCTTGCGGTCGCGTACCCAGACGCCGGTCTTGCCCGGATTGCGCGCGGCCTCGACGTTGAACGCCGCAAGCACGCGGATCATCACTTCCTCGAGCTGGCGCAGGTACCAATGCAGGTCCTGGGTATGTCGCTCGAGGTTGACGATCGGATAGCCGACCAGCTGTCCGGGTCCGTGGAACGTGACGTCGCCGCCGCGCTCGACGTCGAACAGCTCCACGCCGCGCGCCGCCAGCTGTTCCGACGATGCGAGCAGGTTGCCGGCCTTGGTGGAGCGTCCGAGCGTGATGACGGGCGGGTGCTCGACGAGCAGCAGCACGTCGTCCGCCAGGGCGCCGGACAATCGCGCCTTCGCCGCGTCGCGCTGGAGCGCGAGCGCGTCGGCGTAGGGCATGACACCGAGGTCAACCACTTGGAGAAGGCGCGCGGTCACGATGGAAATCTAGTGGCTTGGGATCGCGGCGTGACGTACGTTGGAGCTCGCGTTCCTTCTACCCCCTTTTCGCCATGCTTGCTCTGCGCTTCGATCGCGGCCGACGCGGTCTCCGGCTTGCCGCCACCAGTCCTCGAGGTGCGGCGCTGCTTCTCGTGGGGTACCTCGCGGCGTGGGGCGTCGCCGGTCAGCGGCTAACGCGCAGCGAGGCGGAGGCGGCGGTACGCACGTATCTGTCATTCGCGATGTCGCGCGCGCAGACGGCGGCGTATGGCGCCACCGGTGCGATTCCCGATTCTGCAACCGCCGAACGGTGGCTGGCGGAGCGGCACGCGCTCGATTCGGCGGTGATTGCGTCAATTGCCGTTCACCATTCGCTGCTCGACCCTCCGCTCAGCACGATTGCGGAGTTCCGCGTGCGGGTTCGGTTTGCCAGCGGTGTACTGCCCGCCGAGCGCTATTTCTATGTGCGCAAACGGCCGTTGTCGGCGCCAGAGGTGCGCCGAGAAACGAGTGCGTGGGCGTGGAGACTGTACCTGTAACGCGACGCAACCTGCAGCGGCACGCGGACGGGCCAGGGGCGTCGAGAGGGGGCGACGGGAGGGGCGGGAAACGAGCGGGGGCGGGACAGCACGCGCCGTGGCGAATGCGTATTCTTGAGTGAATCCCTGACTGAGCCATTTATGATCCGATTGATACACCGCCTCGCCATCGTCGCCACTGTTGCCATCGCGCCGCCGCTGGCGGCACAGGGCGCCTCGCCCACGTCGGGACTGGACGTGATCGCGCAGATGCGGTCGCGGCACGCCGGCGACTGGTACAAGACGCTCACCTTCCGGCAGACCACGACGATTCGCCAGCGCGACGGGCGCGATACGGTGCAGACGTGGTACGAGTCGCTGCGCCACACACCGGAGCACGGGACGCAGTTGCGCATCGACGTGGCGCCGCTCGCCAACGGCAACGCCTCCATCTCCACCTGGGATTCCACGTGGGTGATTCGTGCCGACACGCTGGCCGCCGTTCGCGCGAGCGGGAACCCGTTCCTCGCGTTGATCGAAGGAGCGTACGTGCAGCCGGTGAGTGAGACCGCCCGGCAGCTTGCGCCACTCGGCTTCGATCTCACGAAGCTCCGCAGTGCCGCCTGGAACGGGCAGGCCGTATGGATCGTGGGCTCCACCGATCCCGCCGACACCACGTCGGCGCAGTTCTGGGTGGAGGACCAGCACCTGATGGTGGTGCGCATCGTCCTGGCGAGCGGCGCGGGCCGCCCGCCGCTCGACATCCACCTCAGCGCGATCGCGCCGTGCGGCAAGGGGTTCCTGGCGACGAAGGTCGAAATGCTGCAGGGCGGGCAGAGAAGGCAGCTCGAGGAATACCATGATTGGCGGTGCGATATCACGGTGGACCCGAGGGTGTTTGATCCGCACGCAGGCAAGCGGTAAGAGAGAGACAACAGAGAGACAACAGAAATACAACAGAGAAACAACAGAGGGCGGCGCTGGGTTGCGCCGCCCTTCTGCGTTCACGTCTTACGCACACCTCGGTCTCTTTCCCAGCACCACACCCGGTGCCCTTCTCCTGCACCTGCCCCTAACTACGGTCGGGCGCCGAACTCCCTGACGACCTCACCCGTCGGGTCAGCGCTGCGCCGCAGGGTCATCTGCACCGGCGATCCAACGCGCAGCCATCGCTTGCCGTCCTGTTCGGTGAGCATCGCCGGCGTCGGATGAATAAAGAGCCCGGCCGCCGAGATCGTGTCGAACGCGACGACGTCGTCGAGATCGCCGATCTCGCGCACGCGGGCACGGCCTTGCCGCAGCGCATCATCGTAGTTGAACGAAATATCGACGCGTGTCGGCGGGTGGCCAGGGATGACGACCGACGCGCCCCTCACCACCACGTCCACCGCCGCGCCGCTGTTGACGGGCATGGACATGTAGGTGTCGACCTGCTCATTCCGGAAGTCGTTGGTGGCGATGGCGTCGAGCGCGCTGAGGATGGCGATGACGTTCACGCGGCGCAGGCGCTGCTTGTCCGGGTCATCGGGGATCGCGCCGCTCTCGATGAGCACGGTGCTCGTTCCCCACGCCTGCATGAGGTCGCCGAAGGCACGCGCGTTGAAGGTGTCGTCGTAGCGCGCGATGCGGCCGGGAATCTCGCGTTCGAGCACGGAGCGAATGCGCGCCGCGACGAGCCGGGCCGCTGCTCGCGTCGGGCCGAAATCGTTGGTCACCTCCGCCGCCGGCGCTAGGAGTGCGATGCCGACGCGCTGATTGCCGGGCCGGCCCAGGGTGCGCGCATTCTGGTCGTGCAGGTTGAAGCCGAACTGCGGCTTGATGGAGTCGCGCACCGCCTTGAGCACGCGCGCCTCGGTGGTGGAAAGCCGTCGCACGTCGCGGTTGATATCCACGCCGAAGGCGTTCTCGCGCTGGAAGAGCTCCGCGCCGTCAGGGTTGAGCATCGGGAGCATCACGACAGTGAGCTGCGACGCAATGCGATCGCGTACGGCGTCGCGCTGGTTGTCGGTGAGAGCGAACCAGGTCAACAGGTCGGCCAGCGCCATCGTGGCGGTGGACTCGTCCCCGTGCATCTGCGACCACAGGAAGACCGTGGTCGGCCCGGAGCCAAACGTGACGGCGCGGAGCGCCCGGCCATGCGTGGAAGCACCGACCGGCGTGACACGCAGCGATTTCGCCCGGAGCGCCGGCTCGAGTGCCGACCAGTACTGCGCATGCGTGAAGCGACGTGACGTGATGGCGCCGACGCGCTGATCAGTGGCGACGCGCCGGCCGAGGTCGAGGCAGCAGTCGGCGGCGGGGCTGGGGCGCGTGGTGACGCGCGGGGCGCCGGAACAGGCGAGAACGGCAAGCGCGGCGAAAGCGGCAACGTACGGCGATCGTGGTAGCATCGAGACTCCGGAAGGAAGTGCGGCAGACGAGGAGAGAATACGACAGAATGCGCAAGAATGCGACAGAAGACGGCAGCGTTCCGCGCAGGCCACGCAATCGAAGAGGGGTGCGCGGCGACCTGCCGGCACCCCTCTGTTGTCTCCCTGTTGTCCGTCTGTTGTATCTCTGTTGTCTCTCTCACGCCTCAGGCGTGAATCATCTTCCCCATCGAATCCAGCACCGCCTCCGCCACCGCCTCACTGAGCGTGGGGTGCGCGTGGATGGCCAGGTCGATCTCTTCCACCGTGAACTCGTTCTCACGCGCCACGAGCAGCTCGTGGATCAGCTCGGTCACGTGCGGGCCCACGAGGTGCGCGCCGAGGATCTCGCCGTACTTGGTGTCGCGAATGATCTTCACGAACCCCTCGGACTCGCCGGCGGTTCGGGCGCGGCCGTTCGCGCTGAAGGGGAACTTGCCGACTTTGTAGTCGAGCTTCTTCTCCTTGCACTGCGCTTCGGTGAGACCGATGGACGCGACTTCGGGACTGCAATACGTGCAGTTGGGGATGTTGCCGTAGTTGATCGGGTGGTGGTGATGTCCCGCGATGATCTCGGCGACGATAATGCCCTCGCGCTCGCCCTTGTGGGCCAGCATCGGCGGCCCGGCGACGTCGCCGATGGCGTAGATCCACTTGGCCGTCGTCTCGAGCGTGTTGCTCACCTTGATGAAGCCGCGGTCGGTGAGCTGCACGCCCACTTCCTTGAGCCCGATGTTCTCGATGTTCGCCGCGCGGCCGGCGGCGACGAGGACCTTTTCGACGACGATCTCCTGCTTCTGGCCGCCCGACTCCACGGTGAGCGTCACGCTGTCCTTGCCCGCCTTGGCGCCGGAGAGCTTGGCGCCGACCAGCACGTCGATACCGCGCTTCTTGAACGAGCGCGCGACCTCGGCCGAGCTGTCCTCGTCCTCGAGCGGCAGGATGCGCGGCATCACCTCGATGACCGTCACCTTGGTGCCGAAGGCGTTGAAGACATCGGCGAACTCGCAGCCCACGGCGCCGGCGCCGACCACGGCCATCGTCTTCGGCGCCTTCTCGAGCACGAGCGCGTCATCCGACGAGATGATCGTCGTCTTGTTCAGCTCGAGTCCGGCCTGGGGCAGCCCTTTCACACGCGACCCGGTGCCGATGACAAGCGCCTTCGTCGCGGTGTGCGTCTCGGTCTTGCCGTCGGCGGTGGTGACCTTCACCGTCTTGCCCGCGCCCAGCACGCCGGTTCCCTTGATCCAGGTGATCTTGTTCTTCTTGAACAGGAACTCCACACCCTTGGAATTCTTGGTCGATACGTCGCGCGAGCGCTTCATGGCGACGCCGTAATCGAGCGTGATGTCGCCCACCTTCACGCCGAACTCGGCGGCGTGCTTGAGCCGGTTCGCGATATGCGACGACTCGAGCAGCGCCTTGGCGGGGATGCACCCCCAGAGGACGCAGGTGCCGCCCAAGCCCTCGCGCTCGATGACGCCGACGGTCAGGCCGAGCTGCGAGGCGCGAATGGCGCCGACGTAGCCCGCGGGGCCGCCGCCGAGGAAAATGACGTCATAGTTTGACATGTCAGAACACCAGCATCAGAGGGTTTTCCAGCATCCGCCGTAGGTCAAGCAGGAATCGCGCACCAACCGCGCCATCGATCACCCGGTGATCGCAGCTCATCGTCACGCGCATGCGCTTGCGGACGGCAACGGCGCCGTCCACCACGACGGGCGTATCCTCGAGCACGCCGATGGCGAGAATCCCGCACTCGGGAGGATTGATGATCGCGGTGAATTGGTCGATCTGCATCATGCCGAGGTTGGACACCGAGAACGTGGAGCCGGTGTACTGCTCGGGCGTGAGCTTGCGCTCACGTGCTTTCGCCGCCAGCGCGCGCGACTCAACCGAGATCTCGCGGAGCCCCTTCTGGTCGGCGTCGAAGATCACCGGGACGATGAGCCCGTCATCGGTGGCGACGGCCATGCCGAGGTGCACGCGGTTGAAGAAGCGAATCTTGTCACCGAGCCAGTGCGCGTTCACTTCGGGGTGCGCCGCGAGCGCCGTGGCCACGGCCTTGAGGACGATGTCGTTGACCGACACCTTGAACTCGTCGCCCAGCCCCGCCGCCTGCGCGCGCATCTCGACCGCGCGCGTCATGTCGAACTCGGCGGTGAGGTAAAACGTCGGGATGGGGCCGATGGACTCGGCGAGACGCTTGGCGATCGTCTTGCGGATCTGAGAGAGGGGCTGATCGGTAAAGTCACCGACGGCAGACGGCGGACGGCGGACGGCAGATAAGGCTGTGGCCGCACCGCCGCCGCTCATGGCCGCCTCGATGTCGCGCTTGATGACGCGGCCGCCGGGGCCGGAGCCGGCGATGGCGCCGACGTCGAGCCCGCTCTCACGGGCGAGCCGTCGGGCGAGTGGGGAGCTTCTCGTTGGACCGGTGCCTGCCGGCGCGGCCGGTGCGGGTGCCGCAGGAGGCGCCGCGATCGGCGCTGCGGCATTTGCCGCAGCCGAGGCCGCAGCCGCTGCTGGGGCCACCGCCGCTGGGGCCGCAGGCGTAGAGGGAGCACTCGCGGGCGCCGGGACGGCAGCGCCGCTGACCAACGCCGCGATATCCTCGTCAGCCGCCGCAATCACGCCGACGAGCGAACCCACCGGCGCCGTCGTTCCCTCGACGACGAGCTGCTTGCGCAGCACGCCGTCGCCACGGGCGACGAGTTCCATGACGGCCTTGTCGGTTTCCACCTCGGCGAGCACATCGCCCGACTTCACGGCGGCGCCCTCCGGCATGTTCCATTTGACGAGGCGGCCTTCCTCCATCGTTGGAGAGAGGGCTTCCATGAATATCTTCGTGGCCATATCAGTGTGGACGGAGAGTGATGGCAGATGGCGGATGGCAGACGACAGCTGCTACGCGCGGTACATGACCTGCTTGATGGCGGCGATCGTCTTGGCGGCGTCGGGCTTGGCAATCTTCTCGAGGCCCTTGGCGTACGGCATGGGCACGTCGGCCTGGTGCACCCGAAGCACGGGCGCGTCGAGATGGTCGAAGCACTCGCGCTGGATGAAATCCACGACCTGCGCGCCGATGCCGCAGATCTCCCACCCCTCCTCGAGCACGACGGCGCGCTGCGTCTTGCGCACCGAGGCATAGATGGCCTCCACATCCATCGGACGGATGGTCAGGAGGTCCAGCACATCGAGATGGACGCCGTCCTTGGCCAACTGGTCGGCCACTTGCATCGCCACCAACACCATCTTGCCGCTCGTGACGATGGTGCAGTCGCTTCCTTCGCGCTTGAGGTCGGCTTTGCCCAGCGGAATGAGGTACTCACCCTCGGGGACTTCGCCCTTGGTGTTGTAGAGCATCTCGCCCTCGAGAAACACCACGGGATTGTCATCGCGGATGGCGCTCTTGAGCAGCCCCTTGGCGTCATACGGCGTGCCCGGCGAGCAGACCTTGATGCCCGGGATGTGCGCCAGCCAGCTCTCGAATGCCTGCGAGTGCTGCGCACCCAACTGCAGCGCGGCGCCGTTGGGGCCGCGGAAGACGATCGGCACATTGTACTGGCCGCCTGACATGTACAGCATCTTCGCCGCCGAGTTCACCACCTGGTCGATGGCGAGCAGCGCGAAGTTCCACGTCATGAACTCGATGACCGGGCGCAGGCCCGCCATCGCTGAGCCCACGCCGATGCCAGCGAAGCCGAGCTCGGCGATGGGGCTGTCCACCACGCGGTTCTCGCCGAACTCCTCGAGAAGCCCCTTCGACACCTTGTACGCGCCCTGGTACACGCCCACTTCCTCGCCCATGAGGTAGACGCGGTCGTCGCGGGACATCTCTTCGCGCAGCGCTTGGTTCAGTGCTTCGCGGTAGGTGATGATTGGCATGGTCAGCTCGTCGTGTCCACGAGTACGTCTTCAAACAACGCGGCGGGCGGCGGCTCCGGACTGGCGTCCGCAAAGTCCCAGGCGTCCTGCACCATCGCCACCACTTCCTTCTCCATCGCGTCCCACTCGTCCACGGTCATTGTGCTGGCGAGGACCATCGCGTCGCGCAACGAGAAGACTGGGTCGTACGCCTGGTACTCGTCGAGCTCGTCCTTGCTCCGGTACGTGCCGCTCACGGCGTCGGACATCGAGTGGCCGCGGAACCGGTAGGTGCGCACTTCGAGCAGCGATGGGCGCGATTCGGTGCGTGCGCGCTCAATAGCCTTGCAGGCCGCGTTGCGCACGGCATGCACGTCCATGCCGTCAATGACGATGCCGTCCATGCCCGTGTAGCCGTCGGCGCGCCTGGACAGGTCGTCCACGGCCGCCGCCCGTTCCACGGAGGTGCCCATGCCGTAGCGGTTGTTCTCGATGACGAAGAGCACCGGGAGCTTCCAGAGCGCGGCCATGTTGAGCGCCTCATGGAAGGCGCCGATGTTGACCACGGAGTCGCCCATGAAGCAGACGCAGACCTGGTCGCCGCCGCGGTACTTGATGGCGAAGCCCACACCGGCGGCGAGCGGCACGTGTGAGCCGACGATGCCGTGTCCGCCGAGGAAGTTCGCGTTGCGGTCGAAGAGGTGCATCGAGCCGCCCTTGCCGTGCGAGCATCCATCAATGCGGCCGAACAGTTCGGCCATGATGGCGCGCGGGGCGATGCCGCGCGCCAGCGCCTGACCGTGGTCGCGATACGTGCCGATGACGTAATCGTCGGGGCGCAGCTGCCCGATGATGCCGGTGGAGACGGCTTCCTGCCCGATGTAGAGGTGGCAGAAGCCACCGATCTTGCCGAGCGCGTACGCTTCGCCCGTCTTCTCCTCGAAGCGGCGTTGGAGGAGCATCGAGTGCAGCAGTTCCCGGTCGAGCGCCGGATCGCCAGCGGTGCGGACCGCGCACGGCGCGTCCTTGGCGGCGGTCTTCTTCTTGGTTGCCATGAGTTTGATGGGGATCAGACCCCAGCCGCCTGGACCTGCTCCCAGGCGTGATAGCTGGAGCGGACCAGCGGGGCCGATTCGACATGCCGGAAGCCGAGCGCCATGCCCTGGTCGTAGAACCAGCGGAACTCGTCGGGGGTTACGTAGCGGTCGAGGCCGATGTGGTCGTTCGATGGACGCAGATACTGACCGATGGTGAGGATGTCTACGTCAACGGCGCGAAGGTCCCGCATGACCTGAACGATCTCCTCGTTGGTCTCCCCCATGCCGACGATGACGCCCGTCTTGGTGGGGATGTGCGGCGCGAGGCGCTTGGAGACGCGGAAGATCTCCATCACGCGCTCGTAGCGGCCTCCCGGACGCGCCTTCTTGTAGAGGCGCGGGACCGTCTCGGTGTTGTGGTTATAGATGTCCGGTTCGGCCTCAAGGACCGTGCGGATGGAATCCTCGTTGCCCTGGAAGTCAGGGACGAGCACTTCCACGGACGTGGCCGGGTTGTCGGCCTTGATGAGGCGCACCGTCTCGGCAAAGGCCCACGCGCCGAAGTCGGGCAGGTCATCGCGATCCACCGAGGTCAGGACGACGTGTCGCAGGTTCATCGTGCGGGCCGCCTCGGCCACGCGGGCGGGCTCGGCGGCGTCGAACTTCGGCGGCCGGCCGTGCGCGACGGCGCAGTAGGCACAGTTCCGGGTGCAGACGTCCCCGAGAATCATGAAAGTGGCTGTGCCGTGCTGCCAGCACTCGCCCACGTTGGGGCAGTGCGCCTCCTCGCAGACCGTGTTGAGCTTGAGGTCGCGCATGAGGTTCTTGAGGTGGAGGTAGTTGCCTCCACCGGGCGCCTTGACCTTCAGCCAAGACGGTTTGCGCTCGGGCAGGGGTTCGGCCCGATGCCGTCCCATGATCTGGTAGAGATGCTCGCTCATGCGTCAACGGGGCGAGAGGGCCCACCTCCCGGCAATCGGGGGCGGGATGAAGAAACTAGCTCTGGTACACAGGAGATTCCAGTCATAGTAACCGTTGTAATCTATTTTAACGGTTACTAGAATTTCGTGTGAAGAGGCGCAGCGGAACCGCCGGGCAGACGCCTGACGCGTCGCGGAAGCGTGTGAAGACAACCGCTCGTGGTGACCATTGGCGACGCGCGGGCATTCGGTGGTTTGGCGGGCTCCGAAACCTCCGGACGGGCTGGTGCGTATGGGAGACAGCACCCGCACCGAGGTTCCCATGCTCCGCACCATCTTTGGAATTGGCGCCCTGGCCCTGATTGGCCTCTTCGCCCTCAAGGTCTTCTTTGGCCTCTTCGGCGTCCTCTTCGGGATCTTCTTCGTCCTGCTCGGATGGGCGGTGCGCATCGCCATCGTGGGCGGCATCATCTACCTGGTCCTGCGGCTGTTCATGCCGGACACGGCGCGGAAGATCGAGGAGAAGTTCAACTCGTAAGGGCTGGCTGTTGCTCGCGGTGTGAGTGATGGCGGATGGCAGATGGCAGACGGGGCGCGATTCCTATTGGATCGCGCCCCGTCTCTCGTTCCTCCTCTCTCCACTCGTCTCCCTTCACCAAGCCCCTGCACTCCGCCGCCGCACTTACCCAAGCTCGTCGACAATCGCCCAGGTCAGCAGCGGCAGCATCAGCTCATGATGCCCCGTGAGCTCATAGCCGGCGCCGCCAGCCAGTGTCGGTCGCTGCACGACGTTCACGTGCGGCCGGTAGTGGCGCTGCATGTCGATGTCGCAGGTCACAAACCCGATTGGCTTGCCGGCGTTGAGATTGCGCGCGATGGTGAGCGCCTTGAGGAAGACCTCGGGCATGATCACGGCGCTGCCGCAGTTGAGCACGACACCGCCGTCGTGCAGCCGCTCGATGCTCGCCGCGAGGCGCCGGAAGTCGCGATGGCTGGTGTCGCCGATGGCGGCACCGCTGGCCGCCGGATGCTGGTGAATGATTTCGGCGCCGAGCGCGGCGTGCACCGTCACTCCCACGCCCAGCTTCCGCGCCTGCAGGAGCACGCTGAGTTCGGGATGCGCGAGCGACGCGTCGCCTTCCAGGGCGCGCGCCACGCTCTCGCCCATGCCCCAGCCTTCAGCCATCCCCTTCACGAAGGCCTCGTTGAGGCCGCGGCCAGTCTCTTCGGCCATGCCGAACGTGCCGTCGCGCAGGCCGGCGGCCACATCCTCGCTCGTCGCGCCGAATCGGGCGATCTCGTAGTCGTGGATGGCCGCCGATCCGTTCATCGCGAGGTCGGAGACGATGCCGCGGCGCATGAGGTCCACGAGGAGCGGGCCGATGCCGGTCTTCACGACGTGTCCGCCGAGCATCACGATGACGGCACGCTTGGCGCGGTGCGCCTGCACAACCGCGTCCACCACTCGGCGGAAATCGGCGGCCTTGAGCACGTCCGGCAGCGAGCGGACGAAGGCGGCAAACGAGCGATCGCCCTGCGGCGGCGTCGCAAACTCGCCGGCGTTCACCTTGTTGGGCCGCCCGGCAACGGGAATGGTGCGCACCTTCGACAGGTCGGCTTCGCGGGGCGTGCTCACTTGGAGGCCTCGGGCGCGGCGGTGAACGATATGGAGCGCAGGTACAGGTTGAGCGATCCAAACGCGAGCTTGGACTTCATCTGCACCATGATGCGCTTCGCGTCATCCGTGAGCCAGATCTCGGCCTGCCCGTTCTCGGAGAAGATGCCCTTGGTCTTGATGATGGGCTGAATCACGATGCAGGCGAACGTGCCGGCGGGCACGCTGATCGATTCGCGGCGCAGGACGCGGATCGTCACCGGGTTGCGGTCGGGGATGAAGTACCGGTCGAACTCGTACG
>Ga0172379_10009834_pt1 | contig 11710 bp, 10 predicted proteins | sample GrowelOW334metaG_FD_119756 | JGI IMG/M metagenome (GOLD analysis project Ga0172379, IMG submission 119756) | Groundwater microbial communities from an aquifer near a municipal landfill in Southern Ontario, Canada - Groundwater well OW334 metaG | ecosystem: Environmental > Aquatic > Deep... | reverse complement strand
GATTCCGTGGTCGTGAGATGGCGCACCAAGAGATTGGGATGCGATTGATCGAGCGAATCAAGGCGGATTTGGAAGAACACGGTGTGGTTGAGCAATTTCCAAAGATGGAAGGCCGTCAGATGGTGATGGTGCTCGGTCCCAAGAAGAAATAGTTTTGTATCGCAACGGAGCAAGGGGCTCGCCGTTGCGGTGGTTGTGAATAGAGTCCCATACAAGTGGTTCCGGGTTTTCAAGTGTCTCTGTCAGAGACCTCCCGGCGTCATCAAATAAATGGAGTCGTTATGCCAAAGATGAAGACTAAGAGCAGCGCGAAGAAGCGATTCGTCGTTCGCGCCGGCGGTAGCATCAAGCGCGGTCAAGCGTTCAAGCGCCATATCCTTACCAAGAAGACCACCAAGAACAAGCGTCAGTTGCGTGGTTCCACAGGTGTGCATGAAACCAACACGGCGTCTGTTCGCGCCATGATGCCCTACGCATAAGGAGAATTGAAAAATGGCAAGAGTTAAACGTGGTGTAACGGCGCGCGCGCGTCACAAGAAGATTCTGGTAAAGGCCAAGGGTTACCGTGGTCGTCGTAATAGCGTCTATCGCATCGCTAAAGAAGCTGTGATGAAGGCAGGTCAATATGCTTACCGCGACCGCCGTCAGAAGAAACGTCAGTTCCGCACTTTGTGGATCGCACGTATCAATGCGGCCGCACGTGAGCAAGGTCTGCCATACAGCGTCTTCATGAATGGTTTGAAGAAGGCTGCTATCGAGATTGACCGTAAGGTTTTGGCTGATCTGGCTGTGTTCGACAAGCCAGCATTCGCCCAAATCTTCGCACAAGCGAAGGCTAGCCTCGGCGCGTAAGTTTTGCGCAATATAAAAAAGGAGGCTTTTTGCCTCCTTTTTTGTTTCAAGATCGGTTATCTGAACGATGCAAGAACTCCAAACAATACTTGATGAGGCATGCCAGAGTTTCTCTGCGATCACTGACGCAGTCGAACTGGAGAATGCCAAAGCACGCTACCTCGGGAAAGAGGGGAGTCTGACTGGCCTATTGAAAGGCTTAGGCAAACTTTCAGCCGATGAACGTCCTGCTGCGGGCGCACGCATCAATCAAGTCAAACAACAGATCGAAGCTGCCTTGCAAGCGCGTCGTGAATCTATCCAGCAAAACGTACTGCAAGCCAAATTAGCGGCGGAGTCCTTGGATGTGACATTGCCCGGTCGAAATTCTAGTGTGGGCGGCTTGCATCCGGTCACACGCACCTTGGATCGCATCGAGACGCTGTTCCACTCTATTGGCTATGACGTGGCTGAAGGGCCTGAGATCGAAAACGATTTCTACAACTTCACCGCGCTGAACATCCCAGAAGACCATCCTGCACGTGCGATGCACGACACCTTCTACATCGACGAGCAGCATGTGTTGCGTACCCATACTTCTCCGATCCAGATCCGCTACATGCAATCGCATATGGAGAAGTACAAACATCTGAATGTGATGCCGGACATTCGAATCATCGCGCCGGGACGTGTCTATCGTGTCGATTCAGATGCGACGCACTCGCCCATGTTTCATCAGGTCGAAGGTCTGTGGGTTGGCGAGCGAGTGAGCTTCGCTGATCTGAAAGGCGTCATCGCAGATTTCCTACAGAATTATTTTGAGACTGAAGACATGCAAGTGCGCTTCCGACCTTCGTTCTTTCCATTCACGGAGCCTTCAGCCGAGATGGACATGAGTTGGAAGGGCGGTTGGTTGGAGATTGGCGGTTGCGGCATGGTGCATCCGAATGTCCTCAAGCATGTCGGTATCGACAGCGAGAAGTACATCGGCTTTGCCTTCGGTATGGGTGTAGAGCGCTTGGCGATGTTGCGCTACGGTGTGAGTGACCTACGTTTGTTCTTTGAGAACGACGTGCAATTTCTGAAACAATTCAACTGATATGCAATTCTCAGAATCTTGGTTACGTAGCCTTGTGAATCCGTCGCTGTCTAGCGATGAGTTGTCACATCTGTTGACGATGGCGGGTCTGGAAGTCGAAGAGATGAAGCCTGTAGCAGCTGCTTTCGACAAGGTCGTCGTGGCGCAGGTGTTAACGAAAGAAAAACATCCTGATGCGGATCGTTTGAATGTATTGACCGTAGATGTTGGGCAGGCTGATCCACTGACAATCGTTTGTGGCGCAGGCAATGTGTTGGTCGGTATGAAAGCGCCCTGCGCGCTGGTTGGCTCAAAACTTCCAGGTTTTGAGATCAAGCAAGCCAAGGTGCGTGGTATCTCATCCTTCGGCATGATGTGTTCGGAGAAGGAGCTTGGGTTGGCAGAAGAGAGCGTTGGCTTGATGGTGCTGGACGCAGATGCGACCGTGGGGCAGAGCATCCGCGCACATCTGGATCTGGACGATCATCTCATCACACTCAAACTCACGCCGAATCGTTGCGATTGCTTGTCATTGAACGGAATCGCTCGTGAAGTGGCCGCATTGACTGGCGCGTCCATGGCATCTATGCCAAAAGCCACATTCACGCATGCAGGTGTTCAAAATAAAAAAATAAAAGTAACGGCATTGTCTGCTTGTCCACGATATAGCGGTCGTGTGATCTCTGGTGTGAATGCCAAAGCGCAGACACCAGGGTGGATGGTGAAGCGTTTAGAGCGCTGCGGCCTGCGCAGCATCAGTGCCTTGGTGGATGTGACCAACTACGTGTTGTTGGAACTCGGCCAACCATTACACGCCTTCGATCTGAACAAGCTGAATGGCGACATCGAAGTACGTTTTGCGCGTGCGGGTGAGAAACTAAAATTATTGAATGATCAGACTATCGATCTTCAAGACGACATGCTGGTCATTGCAGATGCCAATGCCCCTGTCGCATTGGCTGGTGTGATGGGTGGTGCTGATAGCTCTGTGGATGACTCCACCACCGATATCTTCCTAGAGAGCGCGTTCTTCGCGCCTAGCGTCATCGTAGGTAAGTCGCGCCGCCTTGGTTTCAGTTCTGATTCTGCTTATCGCTTCGAGCGCGGGGTCGATTTCGCTACAACCGCATCTGCTCTAGATCGTGCGACTCAATTGATACTCGATATCTGCGGTGGACAAGCGAATGCGGTGACGGAAGTGTCGGGTGAATTGCCGGTACGTCATCCTGTCAAGTTACGTACTTCGCGCGTGCATCGTGTGTTGGGTATCGCATTGCCATCTGAGCAGATCGCACAGATACTGTCTCGACTCGGTATGGATGTTCAGCAGAACGGCGAAGAGTTCTCTGTCACGCCTCCGAGTTACCGCTTCGACATCGAGATCGAAGAGGACTTGATCGAAGAAGTCGCCCGTGTGCATGGCTACGAGAACATCCAGCCTGCGCCTATCCAAGCGCGAATGAGCATTCTGCCGCGCAACGAGTCGCAACGTCCGTTGGCTAAGTTGTTGCAAGCGATGGTAGTGCGTGACTATCAAGAAACTATCAATTACGCTTTCGTTGATGCAGCTTGGGAGCGTGACCTGTGCGGCAATAGCGCGCCTATCACTTTGAAGAATCCTATCGCTAGCCAGATGAGTGTCATGCGCACTAGTCTGTTGGGCGGTCTGTTGGAATCTCTGCGAACCAATCTGTCACGCAAGCAAACGCGTGTTCGTTTGTTCGAGGTCGGAGGTTGTTTCTCGAAGTCGGCGAATGGGTATGAGCAAAATGAGCGCTTAGCAGGGTTGGTCTATGGAGGCGCGCAAGCCGAGCAATGGGGCGTTCCATCATGCAACGTCGATTTCTATGATGTGAAGGGCGACGTCGAGGCGCTGTTCTTACCGCTCAGTCTGACATTCAAAGCGCAATCACACACTGCATCGCATCCGGGCAGGTCGGCAAGAATCATGTTGGATGGTAAAGAGATTGGCTGGATAGGCGAGTTGCATCCACAGTGGCAACAGCAATACGACCTGCCGAACCCGCCTGTATGGTTCGAGATCGAGATGAGTGCCTTGATCAGAAGTTCAGTTCCTAAGGTTGCGGGAATTTCACGATTTCCTTTGGTGCGTCGTGATATCGCAGTTTTGGCGGACGAGGCTGTGCTGGTAGATACGTTATTGACAGCCATGCATGGAGCAAAAGCACCTCACGTGGTAGACATCGGGTTGTTCGATGTTTATCGCGGCAAAGGTGTCGAGCAAGGCAAAAAAAGCCTTGCATTCCGTGTGTTATTACAAGATACTCAAAAGACACTCACCGAATCTGAGATTGAACCAAGCATCGCTATGTTGATGGATGCACTCAATAAAAATGGCGCGCAGTTACGTAGTTGAAGGGGAAATAATGACAACCACATTGACCAAGGCAGAATTAGCAGACTTACTTTTCGAGAAGGTCGGCTTGAACAAACGAGAAGCAAAAGACATGGTCGAAGCTTTCTTTGAAGAGATTCGCATGCAGTTGGAGAACGGGGATAGCGTCAAGCTTTCCGGTTTCGGAAACTTCCAGTTGCGTGACAAACCACAACGTCCAGGCCGCAACCCAAAGACAGGCGAAGAGATTCCCATTACCGCCCGTCGTGTTGTGACTTTCCATCCAAGCCAGAAGCTAAAAAGCATGGTAGAGAAGACCTATCATGGAACCGCACGCAGCTGATTTTGAATTGCCGGCTATTCCGGCAAAGCGCTACTTCACTATCGGTGAGGTGAGCGAGTTGTGCGGTGTAAAAGCGCATGTCTTGCGCTACTGGGAACAGGAGTTCACTCAACTCAAGCCAGTCAAGCGCGGTGGTAATCGTCGCTACTATCAGCACCATGAAGTCCTTCTTATCCGTCGCATCCGCGAGTTGTTGTATGAGGAAGGATTCACCATCAGCGGTGCGCGCGGTCGTCTCGACCAACAAAATATCGAGAGCCGCCAAGCTGAAAAAACGCCTGTCACGAACATCGTTCCTAAAGACTTATCTATGCGTCGAGAGTTGCAAGATATCTTGAGCTTGTTGCGTGCTTAAATGGACGCTCACCATTCCAAAAGCACTTCAATATAAGGCTTGCTCTGCTATAATCTTGCACTTCAGCGTGTAGCGCAGCCTGGTAGCGCACTACCTTGGGGTGGTAGGGGTCGGAGGTTCGAATCCTCTCACGCTGACCAAGTCACTTTTGATTTTTCAGTCAATCTTTTGCGAGGTTTCATGTATCGCGATTTGATCTTCAGGCGAAGCTTCCGATTTGCGATATTTGCCCTTTTCTCAGTGCCAACCTTTGCGGCTGAAGTGGGCATCACCGAGCAGGCCTATCTCCAAGAATTCCCAGTCGTTCTAACTGCCTCACGCCTTTCTCAACCACTATCCGAATCTCCTAACTCAATGACGATCATCGATCGCCAGATGATTCGAGCATCTGGCTTTAGATCGGTTGTGGATCTATTCAGGCTCGTACCCGGTATGTACGTTGGAAATGCGGGTGCCAACCTCCCGTTTGTGTCACTGAACGGCGTAACAGATCAATATTCGCGTCGAATGCAAGTTCTGGTGGATGGTCGAAGTGTCTATCTTCCCCCATTCGGTGGAGTCGATTGGAGTGGGCTTCCATTGCTACTTGAAGACATTGAACGCATTGAGGTGGTACGAGGCCCTTCAGCCGCATCGCATGGAACAAACTCTTTTTATGGCGTCATCAATATCATCACAAAAGATCCAGCAATTGTGGAGTCCGATAGGCTGTCGCTGAGTAAAGGGGAAATGGGCATCACGAATGTTTCCGCTCAACATGGTGGTGCGAATGAGAGATTCGATTATAGGCTTTCATATGCCTACCGAGCGGATGGCGGCGACAATCCAGAAGTCTTAAATGATTCAAGTGTGAATCAGACTCTCTCAATACGTTCCAATTTTAGAGTCAACTCAACAGATACTTTTGAATTTCAACTTGGACTGAATAGTGGAGATTCAGGAAAAGGCACAAAAGGGCAACTGGAAAAAGATCCCTTCAGAACCATAAAGACACAAAACGATTTTCAGATGGCGGCATGGAGCCATGCTTGGGATTCTGGAGACGAGACCAAGCTGGCTTATTACCGGATCAATCGAAACTCCACAGACCCTATGAAGGCTGTTAATTGGAATGTTGCTCCTACGGTATTTGGTCCCGATATCTCCAAAAGTTCACGCCAAGATATTGAGATCCAGAACACGACACAACTTTGGCAGGAAAATCGTATCGTTTGGGGCGGTGGATTTAGAAATGACATCGCAGAACAGCCGTTGATTTTCTCATCTACTCACGGTCTGAATCAGTCACGGGTCTTCGTGCACGACGAATGGCGGCCGATGGATTCAACTGTACTCAATATTGGTACTATGCTTGAAGATGATGGAGCTGGGCATAAGAACAACTCGCCTCGAGTCTCATTGAACTATCACATCCAACCACAACATACTTTGCGCGCATCTTTTTCAACTGCGACTCGAAATCCGGTGATGTCGGAGATGTACCTGACAACGGCAGCGAATCATTATTGGAGTAGAGCTTATGTACCGCCGATTAAAGATTTACGTCCGGAAAAGATAAAAGCCAGAGAGATAGGGTATGTAGGGCAATTCGGCCAATTAAAACTTGATGGTCGCATCTATCATGAGGAAGTGAGTGACATCATTGGACTCGATTTTTATGCTGACCTGAGCAATCTTAGTGATCCCAAGAGTAGCTTCAAGAATCTAACCGATGGCACTTTCAAAGGGGTGGAGATTTCGGCGGACTATCGATGGGATACAGGACGAGTGAATCTGAATTTTGCGAGACAACAAGCGAGTTGCCACTTTAGTTCTTACCCGACCCAATATTTCAACCCGCTCACATCACAAATGCTCGCACAAGCATATCAAACTGACTACTTGGGGCTTTGCAGTGCCTCCGTGCCAGTTAGCAGTGCAAGTGTGTTGCTGAGTCAAGGCTTGTCCGAGACGGTCGATTTCAGCACTGGGTATTACTTCAGAGATGCAGTCAGGGTGACTGATGTTTACTCTGCATTACCAGCTGAGTCGATGATGCACAGGGTCGATTTACGCTTGGCCAAGAAATTCGGAAAAGAAGAAAGACCAGGAGGAGGGGAGGTCGCGGTCATATTGCAAAACGCATTCCAAGATAACTATACGGGATACGGCAATGTGGCGCAGATGGCGAATCTCTTATTCAAACGGCGGACTTATCTTACTGCGAGCATCTATTTCTAGCTGGGCATCGCGTTTTTGCACAGCAACGTTTTTCACTGGTCGGCGAATCTTCGCCGCGCTGGTGTTGTACAGCGTTTGTCTTTTCCCTGCATACGCTGTGCCAGTCAGCATCACCCTCGTTCTGAGCGATAGTTCAGGTGCCTACCAAGAGTTGAGCAAGGAAATCAGGAGTGCACTCCCCCATGAATATGCCCTGAGAGTGATCAGGGTGGGAGAGAATATTCCCGATTCTGACCTGTTCATCGCTGTAGGCATGAAAGCAGCTGAGGCACTCGCACAAAAAGATAAGCCAACGCTCAATGTCCTGTTGCCGCGAGCGGGGTTCGAGAAGTTAAAGCGAATTCCTTCATCAAGCTATTCAGCCATCTACATGGACCAGCCGATGCAGCGGCAATTGGCTTTGATCAAGGCGATCCTCCCTGGGGCAACTTTCGTTGGGGTGCTGTACGACACTCCCCCTCCCGAACTCGATAGCTTGAGAAAACTTTCGAGTCAGATGCGCTTTGAACTACGTGAACAACTGGTGGATCAACAGCATCCCCTCGCGGGCGCTTTGTCAGATCTGTTGCAGGTGAGCGATGTCTTGTTGGTATTGCCCGACAACAAGGTATATCGCTCAGATACCATACGAAACATCTTGCTGGAAACATATCGTGCTCAAGTACCTATGGTGGGTCTCTCCGCGAGTTATGTGCGTGCAGGCGCCTTGTGTGCGATCTTCAGCACGCCACAACAAATCGCCTACCAAGCTGCAGAGGCTGTAGAGGGATTTTCCGCCACGGGCAGATTGCCCGCGCCACAATACACAAAAGATTTCGATATATCGGTCAACACACAAGTGGCTCGCTCGCTTGGTGTACCAGTCAAAGACGCAGTTCAACTGCGCGTGGAAGTCAGGAGGCGTCAATGAAAAAGCAAGGAATAGAGAATCAGGCGCTCATGGTCGCCTTGATTCCCGTGTTGATCTTTTCGTTGTTGCTGGAGGGCTATTACATCTACACCCGCATCGGAGAGATGGATCGCGCCCTGTTCGAGCGGGCGAAATTGATCGTGCGCCAACTGGCATCATCCAGTGAATATGCGGTCTTTTCAGGCAACTTGAGCCTGTTGCAACAGCAAGTCGATGTCGCACTCTCGCAACCGGATGTGAATGCGGTCGTTATCTTGGATGCGGAGGGTTCCTACTTGGCGGTCTCGGGGAATTCGAATGACTACAACGCGATCATCAAGCAGACTGAATCGATCGAGAATCACTGGATATTGAGTGTGCAACACCCCATCATCGCGACGCAGATCCAATTGGATGATGCGCTCGGTATCGAAAAGTCGATGAAAAAACCATTGGGATCAGTCATCCTCGTGATGAGCAAAGGTAGGCTTCAGACAGAGAAATCGCAGATGCTGATACTGAATATCCTGTTCACCATCTTAGTGGTGGGTTTGGCGGTATTTGTTGCTCTGCGCGTGTCCCGACATATCACACGTCCCATCATGGGGATGCGTACCGCAGTCAAACAGATTGGTGCAGGTCATCTGGATACTCGTATCGGCGAGACGCATTTGCAAGAGTTGAACGAGCTTGCGCAAGGCATCAACGAAATGGCACAACAGATTTCTATTCAGCGCGATACGTTGCAGCAACGTATTGATGAAGCCACGCAAGAGATGCGTGTGAAGAAAGAAGAAGCAGAAAAAGCCAACTTCGATAAGACGCGGTTCCTAGCAGCGGCCAGCCATGATCTGAGACAACCCATGCATGCGATGGGCCTCTTCATGGGGGAGTTGAGTAATCGTATCGACACACCTGAGCAAAGACAGATCGTGGCAAAGGTGGAGGAGTCAGTTGAAGCGATGTCGGGACTTCTTGATTCACTGTTGGACATCTCCAAGCTGGATGCAGGCGTCATCGTTCCCCAAGCACAGGAGTTCGCCGTCGACGCACTGTTGCATCGGCTGGCGCAAGATTTTGCACCGATGGCGCTGAAGCGGGATATCACGTTCAAAGTCCATGCGATCGAAGCGACCGTGATGAGTGATCCAATATTGTTGGAGCGTATCCTGATCAATCTGATCAGTAATGCCATCCGTTATGTTCCGCAACATGGCACCGTCTTGGTGGCTTGCCGCAAGTGTGGGGAGCATGTACGAATCGAAGTCAGAGACAATGGTCTGGGTATTCCTGCCGAGGAGCAACAGAACATCTTCAAAGAATTCGTTCAGTTGAGTAACAAGGCGAGAGATCGTAGCAAGGGCTTGGGCCTAGGGCTGGCCATCGTGGATCGTTTGTCCAAACTGTTGGAACATCCGATCACGCTCAGGTCGGCGCCACAGAGGGGTTCAACCTTTGCCATCGAAGTCCCCAGAGTGCCCAATGTGCATGAACTCCTGGCGGAGGAACATGCCGTTCGTCCAGAATCGCGCACCACCTCAACCGAGTTCGCCGACCTACGTGTACTGGTGGTCGACGATGATGAATTGGTGCGCAATGGGACTGCGGGGATGCTTTCATCTTGGGGATGCCAGACCCAAGAGGCGGGAAGTTTGGAGGAGGTGCGGCAACTATCGACGCACATGCATTTCGATCTGGTCGTGTGTGACTATCGTCTGCCAGATGGAGACGGACTGGAAGCCGCCGACCACATCGTCAGCCATTGTGCATTCAAACCGGCTTTCATCCTCATCAGCGGTGATACGTCACCCGAAGTATTGCAAAAAGTCGCGGCTAAAGGGTATCACCTGCTACACAAGCCAGTGAGGCCCGCCAAGCTGCGTTCCGTGCTGTCATTCGTGTTGAAGAAACAAAGCTGAATCAATTGGAGGTCAGCTTGCTCAGAGATTGGCGGTCAATGACCTCGATATGTTCGCGTCCGAGCACAAGCCAACCTTGATCGGCGAATCCTTTCAGCAGTCGACTCACCATCTCGCGAGCACTCCCCAGTTCATCTGCCAAAGCCTGATGAGTGGCATGGATGGGGCTTTGCTTGGCGAGGAGAAGCGCGGCAAGACGCTGATCCAATTTTTGGAAGGCGACCGCTGAGACCAATTGCATCAGGTCGGTGAGTCGATCCGAGAAGAGGTGGAACACATAAGTGCGGAAACTAGGCTGGCTCGCAAGCAAGGTATGAAAAGCAGCGGCAGGTAACAACACCATCTCGACATCGTGTTCGCAGATACCTCTTGCTTGATAACGAGTGTGGCCGAGCAAACAACTGCTGGTGAGGATGCAGCTCTCACCCGGGATGACGCGATACAGTTGCAATTCGCGCCCATTCGCCGACGCTTTGATCACACGCAAGCTACCGGAAAGGATCAGCGGAAAACCTTGGCAGGCTTGGTTCTCATCGAAAACCGTCGTGCCGCTCGGCAACATCATCACCATGGCTTGTGCGAGCAACTCATCCAGTTTTGATGCGGGCAGTTCAGCCAGCATCGGGTAGTGTTGCAACAGTCGCAGGCGAGCGTCGCTGGTCAGCACGTTATTCAGGACGCATGTGCGGGAACAAGATCACATCGCGGATGTTGGCGCTATCCGTGAGCAACATCACGAGACGGTCGATGCCAATACCTTGACCAGCGGTGGGGGGCAAGCCGTATTCCAATGCGCGCACGAATGCGCTGTCCTTGAACATCGCTTCTTCATCTCCTGCATCTTTCGCGGCGACTTGTGCATCGAAGCGCGCTTCTTGATCTTCTGCATCGTTCAATTCTGAGAAGCCGTTGGCGATCTCACGGCCAACGATGAATAGTTCAAAGCGTTCCGTGATCTCAGGGTTGGCGTCACTGCTACGTGCCAGCGGTGAAACTTCCACTGGGTAGTCGATGATGAAGGTCGGCTCAAATAAGTGACCTTCCGCTAATTCTTCAAACAGAGACAACTGCAAGCCACCCACCGCGTCTTTGGGGTTGTACTTGGCTTTCAGGTCTTTCAGTTGGTTGACCAAAAAGGCACGGTCATTCAACTGCGCATCGGTGAATTGCGGGTGGTATTTTTGGATGGCCTGTACCATCGTCAAACGATGGAACGGTTTGCCTAGATCAAGCTCTTTACCTTGATAGTTGATGACGGTCGTTCCCAGTACCTTGAGTGCAACTTCTGCGAACAGCTTTTCGGTGAATCCCATCAGATATTTGTAATCACGATAGGCTTCATAAAACTCGATCATGGTGAACTCGGGGTTGTGGCGAGTGGAAACCCCCTCGTTGCGGAAGTTGCGATTCACCTCGAACACCTTCTCGAAGCCACCCACGACGAGGCGCTTCAAATACAGTTCCGGCGCGATGCGTAGATACATCTTCATATCCAAGGCATTGTGATGCGTCTCGAAGGGCTTGGCCGATGCGCCACCCGGGATAGGGTGCATCATCGGTGTCTCGACTTCTAGGTAGCCGTGGCGAATGAAGAACTCACGGATGGCTTGAATGATCTTGGTACGCGCGAGGAATACCTTGCGCGAATCATCATTGGTGATGAGGTCGAGATAACGTTGGCGATACTTCTGTTCTTGGTCGGTCAGGCCGTGGAACTTT
>Ga0172379_10009833_pt1 | contig 11710 bp, 6 predicted proteins | sample GrowelOW334metaG_FD_119756 | JGI IMG/M metagenome (GOLD analysis project Ga0172379, IMG submission 119756) | Groundwater microbial communities from an aquifer near a municipal landfill in Southern Ontario, Canada - Groundwater well OW334 metaG | ecosystem: Environmental > Aquatic > Deep... | reverse complement strand
CGCGTCGGGATGTCGGCCCCCTTGTCGCGCCCGTGGCTGGTGAACAGTCCGGCATTGTGGTTGCGGAACGCGCCGGGATGGATTTGCATCACCATGCCATCCTCAACCGACATCGCCGCCATTTCGGTCAGCATTTGTGCGCGGAACAGCTCGGCATCGGCAGGCGTCCAGGTGCCGCCGACGATATTGCCGAACAAGGCTTCGGCTTCGACCGGGGACAGATTGGCGGTCGCGGCGGTCGGGTGGCCGTGATCGGTGGCGGTCGCCCCGACCGCGCGGAAATCCGCCCGCCGCTTGCGGTGCGCGGCAAGATAGCCCTTCCAGTTATGGACATCTTCCCCGGTCAGCTCGGCAAAGCGCGCCATCGCGCTCACAAATTGCTCATGCTCGACATCGATGACGCCGTCCGGGCGATAGGTCGTCACCACGCGCCCACCCCAGCCCGAGGCGCGGATGCGGTGGTGCGCGCCTAGATCGTCCTGCGGCCCCTCGGTCGTCGCGAGAAAGTCGATCTTGAAGCGGTCGAACAGCGCGCGCGGGCGAAAGGCGGGGCTGGCGAGCTTCTCGGCGATCGTATCGAAATAGAAATCCGCCGTATCGGCCCCAAGCGCCACCTCGAACCCGAACACCTCGGCAAAGACATGGTCGAGCCACAGGCGCGAGGGCGTGCCGCGAAACAGATGCAGGTTCTGCGCAAACACCCGCCACGCCGCGCGGGGATCAGTCGCAGGCGTGCCATCGCGGCGTGGAATGGCCAGCGCATCGAGATCGATGCCCTGGCTATAAAGCATCCGGAAAATATAATGATCGGGCGCGAGCAGCAACGCGGTCGCGTCGGTCCATGCGCTATCTTCGGCGAACCACCCGGCATCGGTGTGCCCATGCGGGCTGACGATCGGCAAAGCGGCGATGCTGGCGTAGAGAGAGCGCGCAATCGCCCGCGTCGCGGGATCGCTCGGGAACAGACGGTCCGGATTCAGGTTGAGCGGTCGCGCCATCGTCATTCCTCCTCCCCGCCGTTTCTTATATCGGCTCTGGTAACCGGTGTCAGCGATCCTCGCAAGCACCTTTACCGGCAGGTTTAGGCAGCCGGCGGCGCCACCGAAGCGCGCCGGATCAGCGTCGACAGGAATAATGAGGGTTCCTCGACAATCTCCTCGCCATCCAATCCCGCCGTCAGCTTGAGCGCGGCAGAGCGCGCCATCGATGCAATCGGCCAGCGCACCGTCGTCAACGGCGGCCAGACATGTGCTGCGACCGGAGTGTCGTCGAAGCCGACGATCGACAAATCCTTGGGAATATCGAGCCCGCGTTGCCGCGCGGCGTGCATCACCCCTGCCGCCATTTCATCGTTGCACGCGAAAATTGCGGTCGGGCGCGGCATCAGGTCGAGCAGACGCTCGGCCGCCGTCAGCCCGGATTCGAAGGTGTAGGTGCCATCGGCGATCATGCTGCGCGGCAGCGCGATACCCGCTTTCGCCAGCGCCTCTTCAAAACCCAGCCGCCGCTCGCGCGCCGAGCGGAAGCCGTGCGGCCCGGCGACCAGACCAATCCGCCGATGCCCCTGTTCGATCAGATATTCGGTTGCCGCGCGCACCGCTTCGCAATCGTTGGAGGCGACCATATGGTCGTTGTCATCGAGTGGGGCAGATCCCATGCGGACATAGCGACACCCGATTTCGGTACACAATTTGGCGATCGTATCATTCTCGCTGATCGGCGGCAGCAACACGAGCCCGAACAGCCGTTGGCGTTCCAGGAAATGCCGCAGATCGACCAGCATCGTCGCCGACCCACGATCGACCGGGCGCACCACCAGCTCGAATTCGGTGCCGTGCAGCGCCTCCAAAATCCCCTGCTGCACATTCATCACCATTTGCGCATTGGGATTGTCGTGGACGAGACCGATCAGGAAATTGCGGCGCAGCGCGAGCGCACGCGCCTGCGGATTGGGGATATAGCCGAGTTCCCCGATCACATCCTCGACGCGCCGCCGCGTATCGTCGTTGAGCAAGGGTGAGCGGTTGATGACGCGGCTGACGGTCTTCTTGGAAACCCCTGCGATCCGCGCGACATCGTTGATCGTCGGTTGTCCGGTGCTTTTCATGCCGTCGGCTTAAACCCGGGACGGTCGGCTTGGCTAGTCCGGCAATATGCGACGACCCGCATCGCTCCCCTTGCCAAACCACGAGCGGCTGAGGCACAGCAATGATACCGGTTACCAAAAAGCGAGCAACGCGCGTGGCAAAGGCCCTTCTGGTGCATCCCGACGACAGCGTCGTAACCCTGGTCGAGCCAGTACGGGCGGGCGCCGCCATTGCCTTCGACGCGCGCAGCGTCACCGCACTCGCCGACACGCCAAGCGGCCACAAGATCGCCATCGCGCCCATCGTAGCGGGCGCGCCGGTGCTGAAGTTCGGTTTTCCAATCGGCACGGCCACCATTGCCATTGCAACCGGCGCGCACGTCCATTCGCACAATCTCGCGACCGCGCTCGATGGGACGCTCGACTATCGCTTCGCCCCCACCGCCCCCGCACCGGTGCGCCAGCGCGACGAACCGATGACCTTCCAGGGTTATCTCCGCGCCGACGGACGCGTGGCCACGCGCAATGAAATCTGGGTCCTTCCGACCGTCGGCTGCGTTGCGCGCACCGCAAGCCGCATTGCCGCCCAGGCCAATGCCGCCTTGACGAGTGATACCAAAGCCGGAGTGATCGATGGCGTCCATGCCTTCACCCATCCGTTTGGCTGTTCGCAACTTGGCGACGACCTTGACGGCACGCGCAGCATTCTCGCCGCACTCGCCTGCCATCCCAATGCTGGCGGCGTGCTGATCGTCGGCCTGGGGTGCGAATCGAACCAGATCGACGCGTTGCTGCGCGAAATTCCCGAACAGCGCCGCCCGGTCATCCGCACGCTCATCACGCAATCGGCTGGAAATGAGATTGACGAAGGTGTGGCCAAGGTCGCAGAACTGGCCGATCTCGCGCGCAGCCATCGCAGCCCCGTCGGGCTCGACCGGCTGGTACTCGGGGTGAAATGCGGCGGATCGGATGGCCTGTCGGGGCTTACCGCCAACCCGCTGGTCGGCCGCATCAGCGAGCGCGTCGTTGCGGCGGGCGGATGCGTGCTGCTGACCGAAATCCCCGAAATGTTCGGCGCGGAACGCCTGCTCATGGAGCGCGCCGTCACCGAAAATGTGTTCGACAGTATCGTCATGATGGTCAATGATTTCAAACGCTACTTCCTCGATCATGGCGAGCCGGTGTCGGAGAATCCCTCGCCCGGCAATGTCGCGGGCGGCATCACCACGCTGGAGGAAAAATCGCTCGGCGCGGTGCAGAAGGCCGGGCGGACGCCGGTCTCCCATGTCATTCCTTATGGCGCGCGGATCGAGGGTACGGGGCTGACGCTGCTCGAAGCGCCGGGCAACGATGCTGTGTCCTGCACCGCGCTGGCGGCGGCGGGGGCGACGGCAATTCTGTTCACGACCGGGCGCGGCACACCGCTTGGTTTCCCCGTGCCGACGATCAAAATCGCATCGAACGGTGCGCTCGCGACACGCAAGCCCGGCTGGATCGATTTCGACGCAGGCGCGGTGCTGGAGCACGGTGTCGATCGGGTAGCGCAGGACCTCGCCATGCGCGTCTGCGAAATCGCCTCGGGCGCATCCACCGCGGCAGAACGTAATGGCGAGCGCGAAATCGCAATTTGGAAGCGCGGAGTAACCCTATGAAGCGGCTGAGATATGCCACACTCGACAGCGTTCCTGCTTCGATCGCGCGTCCCAACCGTACCGCGCCGCCGACCACGGGGATCGTTCATTTTGGCCCCGGTGCGTTCCACCGCGCGCATCAGGCGGCTTATATCGATACGCTGCTCGACAGCGAGCCCGACTGGGGCATTGCTGCAGTGTCGCTGCGCAGCGCGGGAACGGTAGGTGCCCTGGCTGAACAGCAGGGGCTTTACACGCTCGCGATTCGCGATGTCGCGCCCGGCTATCGCATCATCGGCGCCCACAGCCGCTTCCTGGGCCCCGCCGACGGGGACCAAACGCTCGCCCTACTCGCCGACCCGGCGGTGCGATTGGTGACGACGACGGTGACCGAGAAGGGCTATTGCCTCTTCGCGGACGGGACGCTTGACCTTTTGCATCCCGACATAGTGCATGATCTGGCTGGCCCTGCTGTACCGCGCAGCGTGATCGGCTGGATTGTTACCGGCCTTGCCGCGCGCAAAGCCGCCGGCGCCGCGCCCTTCATGGTGATGCCGTGCGACAATCTCGCCAATAACGGGGCCAAGGTGCGTGCCGCGCTGATCCGCTTTGCTCAAGCGCGTGCGCCGGACGTGGCGACCTGGATCACCGACCATGTGCTCGTACCCGGCACAATGGTCGATTCGATCACCCCGGCCGCAGACAATGCGCTCTATGCCGATGTCGCGCAGGCGCTAGGCATCGAAGATCACGCTACGGTACAGCGCGAGGCGTTTACGCAGTGGGTGATCGAGGATCTCGGCGATCCGGTCTGCGCCGCGCTGGGCCGCGCCGGGGCGACACTGACCGATAATGTCGCAGGCTATGAACAGGCAAAACTGCGTATTCTCAACGGGGCGCATTCGACGCTCGCTTATGTCGGGTTGCTGCGCGGCCATGCCAGCGTTGCCGAAGCAATGGGCGATGCGGCATTGGCGGGTTTCGTCGATGCGATGATCCGCGACGATATCATCCCGACCTTGCCGCGTGTCGCCGGGCTCGATCTCGATGCGTATCGCGCGGCGGTGCTGGCGCGTTTCCGTAACCCGGCAATCCTCCACCGACTTGAGCAAATTGCCGCCGATGGCAGCCAGAAAATCCCGTATCGGCTGGGCGACACATTGGCGGTGCACCGCGCACAGGGCCGGTTGCCGCGCCATGTCCTGGCCGCGCTCGGTTGCTGGCTCGGCTTTCTCCTGCAACGCGCCCACGCGGGTGTGCCAATCCTCGATCCTGCGGGCACAACGCTCGCCGAGCTTGCGGCAACCGGCGACGCGCGTTTGGTGCTGGCACGGCTGATCGATGCCGAACTGGGGTTTTCCAGGGCATTGGCGCGGGATTCGGACGTGACCGATGCAATCGCACGGGCGGCACAGGCGGCGTTCGATGGTGATTGGGCCAGCGTATTCGCCGCCTGATCGCGAAGGCGGGCGATCACCCTCTTGTCAATGACACCGGTTTCCCATACCCAGTCAACGAGGCCGTCCGAACGGTCCATGAGGGGATAACGGCACGTGCAGGCCAAGAAGCAGCAGGACAATATCGCGCGAGTCGCGACCGAATTCGTCAGTGCGCGCCGCAGCGCGTCCCCGCTTGTCGACTATCCGGGCACGATGCCCGCGGCACTGGCCGAAGCCTATGCCATGCAGGATGCCGCGATCGCACTCACCGACCGCACCATCGCCGGATGGAAGGTCGGGCGGATCAATCCCCCGCTCGGATGTACCGATCGCCTCGCCGGTCCCATTTTCGCCGACCAGACCTTTGAAGCCGGGGAAACCGCGCGCGCGATGACGGTTTACGCTGGAGGGTTCGCCGCCGCCGAGGCCGAATTTCTGCTGCGCATCGCCGCCACGCCCGACCCCGACAAGCATCACTACACGCTGGCGGAGGCCACCGCGCTCATCGACCGGGTATGCGTCGGCATCGAAATTGCCAGTTCCCCCTTCGGCGGCATCAACGATCATGGCCCCGGTGTCACCATTTCCGATTTCGGCAATAATAACGGGTTGGTGATTGGCCCGGAGGTGGCGGATTGGCGGGCGCTCGATCTCAATCAATGGCCCGTGGAATTGACCATTGACGGCGCATCGACGGGGGTCGCCACCGCCGCCACGATGCTCGACGGTCCCTTTGGTGCGGCGCGTTTTCTGTTCGAACTGATGGCGCAGCGCGGCATTGCGCTCCGCGCGGGGCAGTGGATTTCGAGCGGCGCCGTCAGCGGCGTCCACCAAGTCGAAATCGGCGCGCAAATCACGGCGATCTTCGATCATCGGCTGACGGTAGAGTGTAGCATCGCAGCCCAATAATAGCCCATACAATCCGGCAGAGGTTCGAAACAGGACCGCCGATAGGAGAAAGATGATGGCGACGGCGGAACTTCCGATCGACACCGTTTCCGGCAAAGCAGGGGAGCACGGTGCAAGCGCGATCGGGCGCTATCGCTGGGTTATTTGCGGCCTGCTATTTGCGGCCACCGCGATCAACTATGTCGACCGGCAAATGATCGGCCTGCTCAAGCCCAACATCTCGGGCGAATTTGGCTGGGACGAGAATGCCTATGCCGACATCGTCTTCTGGTTCCAGGCGGCTTATGCGATCGGCTATATTAGCTTCGGGTCGATCGTCGACCGGGTCGGCGCGCGGATCGGCTATTCGGTCGCCTTCATCATCTGGACGCTTGGCCATACGCTATGTGGCTTTGCCGGATCGACCTTTCAGTTCGCCGCCGCGCGCGCGGTGCTGGGTCTGGGCGAATCGGGCAATTTCCCGGCGGGCATCAAGGCGGTCTCCGAATGGTTTCCGGCGCGCGAGCGGGCGCTGGCGACGGGCGTGTTCAATGCCGGGGCCAATATCGGCGCTGTAGTGACCCCACTGATCGTGCCGGCGATCACGCTCGCCTTTGGCTGGCGGATGGCGTTCATCGTCACCGGCGTGGCGAGCCTCGTCTGGCTGGTCGCATGGATTGCGATTTATCGCCGCCCACGCGAACAGCCGCGCCTCAGCGCCGCCGAACTGGCGCATATCGAAAGCGACCCCGCCGACCCCGCACAGAAGATCGCGTGGACGCGCCTGCTCGGCTATCGCGAGACTTGGGCCTATGCGCTGGGCAAGTTCCTGATCGACCCAATCTGGTGGCTGTTCCTATTCTGGACGCCCGATTTCCTGTCCAAGGCCTATCATCTCGATTTGAAGAGCTTCGGCCCGCCCTTGGTGGTGATCTATCTGATCTCGGACTTTGGCAGCATCGCCGGTGGCTGGTCCTCCTCGCGGCTGATGAAGCGCGGCTGGTCGGCCAATGCCGCGCGCAAGACGACGATGCTGGTCTGCGCCTTTCTGGTGATGCCGATCTTCTTCGCGCAATATATCGCCAATCTGTGGGCGGCGGTGGCGATCGTCGGGCTGGCGACGGCGGCGCATCAGGCGTTTTCGGCCAATCTCTACACGATCCCGTCGGACATGTTCCCGCGCAAGGCGGTCGGATCGGTGGTCGGCATTGGCGGCATGGTCGGCGCGATTGGCGGCATGGGGATGGCCAAGTTCACTGGCTACATCCTGCAGACGACCGGCAGCTACACGCTGATCTTCGCCGTCGCGGGCAGCGTGTATCTGATCGCGGTCGGTGTCATCCATTTGCTCTCACCGCGACTGGCGCGCGTCGATGCGCTGTAAGACCGGGCTGGCGAGCCTGCTGGCCATCGCTGTCGCCACCCCGGCGGCGGCGCAGGATGCAAGCGGCCTGCTGTTCCGCGTTTCCGCCGACAACAGCCTGACCGCAGACGTCGCCTCAGGCGATCCAGTCCCCAATTTCCGCAGCGGTGTCAGCATCGTGCCCGATGGCGCGATCGGCGGCGCGGCGCGCTGGGCCGATGATGGCTATGTCGCGTGGAAGGCACCCGGCAACATGCGCGCGCAGCGCGGCACGCTCAGCTTCTTCTGGCGGCCGCGCGATCCGCTGGGCGTCGCGCCCTTCGGCATCTTCCGCGCGGGCTTTGCCGATCACAGCAGTTGGGACATGGCCTTCCTGCGGATCGACTGGAACGGCCACGGCTTCGATGCCTTCGTCACCGATGCGAACCTGTCACGCATCCGCGTCTCCTGGACGATCGGCAGCACGCCCGCTGCCGATGCCTGGAAACACATCGCCTTCGCCTGGGACGAGACCAAGGGCGTCCAACTCTTTGTCGATGGCCGCGAAGTCGCGCGCAAGGATCAAGTCGCTGATCTCGATTCGGGGCTAGACCAGTTCGGCCTCGCCGGGCGCGTGCTCTCCCCCCACCAAGTGCAGAGCCGCTACAATTTCATGCGCGGCAGCGATCTCGACGAGATTCGCGTGTACGACCGGATGCTGGCCGCCAGCGACATTGCCACGCTCGCCGACAAGCGTGATCCGGCCCCCGCCCCATTAGCGGACGCCACCGCCCGCCGCACCGCCTGGCTGCACCGTTATGGCTGGGATGCAGGCGCGCCGCCCGTACTCGATGCCCCCGTCACCGCCGTGCGCAAGGTCGAGTTCGCCGACGCCAGGGATTTGAAGGAATGGATGTGGAAGGGCGTCGACGGCATATCCGAGACGACCTGGCCCGGCGTCTATAACCGCTCCAAATTGCCCGGTCGCGACGATTATTTCGAGCTGCCCGACTGGAACGTCTATGTCGAAGGCGGCAAGCGCTATGATCTGACCGTCCCCCCCGGCGAGCGCTTCAACCGCGTCGAGATTCGCGGCGCGGCTTATGGCTCCTTGCTATGGTCGGACGGCGGCAAAACCACCACGCTCGCCACCCGCGCGCGCGGCACCGTCCGCAGCGTCAGCGCGGTGCCCGAGCGACAAGGCGGAACGCTCAGCTTCGTCAACACGATGCAGGAGCAGCCGATCCAGGAACTATGGGCCTATGACGTGAAGGCCGACGCGGAACCGGCGGGATCGTTCAAACTCTCCTACACCGTGGACGCCACCGCCTCGACCAGGATCGCCGCGCTCGCCAACCTCGAATCCTTCATCACCGGGCGTTATGCGCCGGACGAGCGCAGCATGGTCGTCGCCTTGCCCAGTTCCGGCATCAAGGCGGCGGTCGGCGCCGCTGCTGCGGGGGCTGGCGCACCAGCGCAAGCCCGCACGCCCGGCCTGCCGATCGTCCATATCCTGATCCCGGCCAGCCTTGGCGATGCCTATCCCGACAAGCCGCTGGCGCGCGCGTTCGATTATGGCTGGCAGAATCTGCATGACGAGCTCGATGGCATCGCGATCGATCTGCCCGCGCTCAGCGGCACCGGGCCGATCCCGCTCAACATCCGTGTGAAGGACCTGATCTGGCCCGCGCGCGACATGATCGACCTTTCGGTCAGCGTGCCTGCAGGCACGCCGCGCACGCTGTGGCTGGATCTGCGCGACCGCATCCTGTCCAACGACAGTCTCTATCTCAGCATCGCCTCGGCCCTGCCCGGCTTCGATGCTGCTGCACTCAATGGCGCGAAGATCCGTTTGGTGTTCAAGGATCGCGCCGCCGCTTTGCCCGAGCATATCGCCGACCGGCTCAACCAAGTGAAGGACAATTGGGGTTTTCTGGTCGAGGAGCATACCGCCTCCAAGCGGGCGGCGCTGTACGCGCGCCTGTTCGGGGACGTGACCGACCTGCTGCGCGTCGACCCCGACAATGTGACCGCGCGCCAATATTGGGCCGACATCAATTACCGCCCCGAAAACCTGCCCGCCATAACCCAGCCGACGCCGCCGCCGGGCGTCCCGCTCTGGGCGTTTCGCCAACTGGAAGACCTGAAGCTGGTGCGGCAGTTCGTCACGTGGTGGATCGACCATCGCCAGGTGCCTTACGGCGATTTCGGCGGTGGTATTTCCGACGATACCGATTTGACGCAGCAATGGCCCGGCCTCGCGTTGATGGGGGTCGAGCCCGACAAGATCAACGCTTCGCTCCGCGCCCTCGCCGATGCCGCGTACAAGAACGGGATGCGCGTGAACGGCCTTGGCTACATCACCACCGATGAGCTTCACGCTTATGAGGAAGGGCTCAACTCGGATGCCGAGCGGCTCTATCTCAACTGGGGCGAGCCACGCTCGATCGAGCGGCTGATGGCAACGACCAAGGCCTTGCAAGGCGTGATCCTCAAGAACCCGGCGGGCCACCTGCATTTCGCCAGCAACTGGTATGGCGGGCGTATGATGTACCGCGAGGGGGCGTGGGAATGGCAGAAACCCTATAGCTTCACCGTGCTGCACGCGCCGATCCTGCTTGGCTTGTATAATGGCAGCACGCCCGCGCGCGCGCTGGTGACCGGCGTGATCGACGGCTGGATGGCGCATGGCAAACAGGGGGCCGATGGCGCGCGGTCCTACCCCAATGAAATCAACTGGCGCAGCGATGCCGAACGTGTCGGCGATGGCGGCGGGGTGAGCACGCCGCTTCAGGCGAGCTGGGCGGCATGGCGCTTCACTGGCGATGCCAAATATCTCCGCCCGATCGAGGCACGGGTCGCTAAGAATGCGGCCGGGCTGGCCGAATTCAACGAAAACGCCGTCACCGCCTTGCCGGATGGAGCGGCGCTACGGGCGCGGGCGGCCAAAAGCGAAGAGCCGTTCGGCCGCTATGCCGCCTGGTCGGCGACGGGTGACCTCGACGTGCTGGCCACGCTGCATGGCGAGGCGATTGCCGACAAGATGCAGCATATGGCGATGCTGACCGAAGGCCATTGGTGGAGCGACCGCGTCGAACAGCCAAGCGACATCCTGCAGCGCGAACGGCTCGGCGGGATCGCGCTGAAGCGCAACCAGACCTGGCCGGGCAATACGGTAAGCTGGCGCTTCGCCACCCCGGGGGCGGCGGAACAGGTCGCGATCCTGCTGCCCGGCGCGACGCGCGACCGCTTCAAGGTGATTGCCTATAACAGCAGCGACCGCCCGCAAGCGGCGACGATGACGGCGTGGAACGTCACCGCCGGACGCTGGTCGATCGCAGCCGAACGCGGCGCGGTACCGGAGCGCACGACGGTGGCGCTCGAACGCAGCGCGTCGATCCCGCTGACCTTCCCGCCGGGCGAGACCGTGCTCGACTTTGCGCTGGTGACACCCACCACGCCGGTCGAAACCCGCCCCGATCTCGGCATCGGGCGCGATGATGTGAGCGTTGCGGGCCAGCGCGTCGCGGTCACTGTCCACAGCCTCGGCGCGGTGCCAACGACAGCAGGCCGCGTGTCGCTGTGGCAGCAGGATCGCAGGATCGTCAGCGCGCCCGTGCCACCGCTCCCAGCGCCCAGCGACCTCACCCCCAAAACCGCGCGGGTGACGCTGACGGTGCCCGCAGGCGCCGATCCGCAAAAGCTCTGCGTCCGCGTCGAACAGACCGATGGCACCCCCGAAGTCACCCAGCAGAACAACACCGTCGCCATCGCCGATCGCACGCCATGACAACGCGGCGGGCGCTGCTCGCCGGGGGCGCGGCGCTGGCACTGGCCGGCCGCGTTCGGGCCGCGCGCCCTATCTCCTTACGTGCCGCGCTCGATGCGGCGGCGGCCTTGCCGCACGATCCGGGTGCAGCGCTTGCCCTGCTGGCCGGATATGATTTGAACAGCCTTGGCACATCTGCGCAGCTCGACCTCGACACCGCCCGCGCCGGGCTGGCGATCGACCGGGACATAGTACAACGGTTCGCGGTCGACCCCCGCGCCAAGGGGCCACCGCGCAACCCGGCGCACGCCGCGCTCCTGCTCCGCCGCAAGCTCGGCAATGACGTCGATCCGCGCGCGGCGGCGACGCGGCTGGAGGCCGAACGCCGCCGCTGCGCCGCCCGCGCCGATGCGCTGTTCGCGCGGCTAGGGGTGGCGGGTGCCAACACCGGCGCGCGCTTCTCGGCCCTGTGGTACGGCCCGCGCTACGCTTATCCAAACCCCGACGCCGCTTTGGCCGATATGAACCGATGGCTGGCCGTTATGCGCCCGCATG
>Ga0172379_10009832_pt1 | contig 11710 bp, 12 predicted proteins | sample GrowelOW334metaG_FD_119756 | JGI IMG/M metagenome (GOLD analysis project Ga0172379, IMG submission 119756) | Groundwater microbial communities from an aquifer near a municipal landfill in Southern Ontario, Canada - Groundwater well OW334 metaG | ecosystem: Environmental > Aquatic > Deep... | reverse complement strand
CGAGCGCGGCACGATTAAAAATTTTAATTTTAATTTTTCCTTTACTGGCAGCCGCGACAATTTTTGCGGCATTCACCAAATCAATCGGCCGCATGTGCGAAGCGGGTTCGTTCACGAGTTCGCGAGCGCGGACAGTGGCCGCGGCGTAAATTCGTCCCAAAGTGATTCCCTTCTCGGCCTCGCGGACATGAGTGGGAACGTTGGAAACGATTTCAAAAGTTTCAATTTGATTAGCTTTTTTCTTTTCACTTTTATATTTTTTGAATTCATAAGCCGCCAAAAGCGCGCCTTCAACCATGGCTTTACCACAAATCTTGGCTGGTAAATTCCCATAACCAGCGCCATGCAAAACCGAGACGACGTGTTTTGCCGACAATTGTTTAGCTACATTAACTGAAACCGCCGCAGCTTGACGCACGGTTTCTTCACAAAAGTTTTCTTTTTTACCCAGCCCAACGAGCAAAACTTTTTTGGCCGGAAAATTGATTGGTCTAAATAAAAGCGTGGCTCCGGACGAACCATCAAAATTTTCTTCTTTAATAGTTTTGTTTATCAAACCACCCAGAGCCTGATCAACAGCCGCCGTGGCCGCATGAGTTTCTTTTACGCCTTCAAGAATGTTTACCACTAATAAATCGGTTTTAACTTCGGCGAGGTTACCTTTTTTAATTTGGAAGTTCATATGGGAAAAATGATTTAAGGAAGAATTAATTACTTTGGCAAATTGACTCAACTAATTTTTCTTTTTCTGAATGATTCAATTTTTTTCTTAAAACCTCATCCTCAACACCAATATGTACCGCCTCATGAATTATTCTTTCTAAAAACGAACGACGGCTATTTATTTTTACAACAATCGTTCCACGCAAATCATAAGACCCGCCTGGGCCATAAGGTGTCAAAACGATAAGGTAATTTTCTAAAATTTTAAAATCAAACCGTAGAGACAATTGGGTTAATCTTTCTGAAATTTCTGGAACAATCTTTTGACATTCTTCTAGTGCTTCTGAAAAATCTAATTTCTGATAAATTTCAGAAACAAAAATATTGTGTAATTCATTTTCTTTTTCTTTAGACAATTCTTCTGGGTTATTCCAAACCTCAATAAAAACCAGATGTTCTGGAATATCTACCGAATAACCGTTTTCTTGATAGAACTTTCTTTTAACAAAAAGACCTTTAATATACAAAAACGCTTCTTCAACGGTTTGGGGACGAATAATGATTTCGGGCATAATTTCAAAGATACTGGAATATTATAACAGAAAAGCTCACAGGCACGAAGTCAAAAGGTTGACAAAAAAGCCGGTTTATGCTACTATACAACCAAGTTATCCAAAGTTAGGCGGATCCCAAAGTCGAGGGTTCGTTCGCTTCAACCGAGAATAACCTCTAATTCAAAAATGAGGTACACCCTATGAACGATTTTAATCGGGGTCCGCGCCAGATGTTCGACGTTACTGCGTTGAACTTGGTCTGCGCTGACTGTGGTGTTGCTATCACAGAATTACCATTTCAACCTTCAATCAAGGAAGATGGTACTTATGGCAAAATCTATTGCCGTGAATGCAACAAAAAGCGTCGCCCAGCTCGCTTCTAAGTGAGCCGTGCGATAACAAAAAACCAGTGGTAAATCCATTGGTTTTTTGTTTGAAAACGAAATTTTATTTAGCTTTTTTGGCGCTGGCCTTGGTAAGTCTGATGGCTTTGGCTTTACGAATTTTGCCTTCGTTAATCTTGCGATTGGCCTTAAAAACGTTACGATTTTTTTTACGCATGCCCATATTTTAAATGTCTAATTATTCAATGTCTCCCGCCGACGTTGGACTTTGGCGGGATCCCGCCAAAAGACTCTGTTGGCGGGAGAATGACAAATGAGGGTTTTTAATTTTTACAAGGAAATGATAGCGGATATTTTCGATTTTGTAAAGAGAACGGAGAATCTGCTATAATTGTTTTATTATGAAAAACCACCTTCGTTCCCTGATTCTATTTTTAGTCGTAATTTTATTAACTGGCGGCATTGTCGTAGCTGTTTCCTTGCTACCACAGATATCTAAAACAACCGAACCGTCGGTCGCGGCCACGATTTTTCCGATTTATGATATCGCTCGTAATATTGCCGGCGACGCGGTTAAAGTCTCGTTGATTTTACCTCCAGGTGCTGACGCTCATTCTTTTGAACCATCACCTTCGCTTATAAAAGAAATTTCTGGAGCCAAAGTCGTGTACACAATCGGCGGGCCGTTGGATGCTTGGTCAGCAGTTTTAGCAAACAATGTCGGAGCTGAAACCATAACTGTTTCTTCAGGTATCGAACTCCGATCAGCTAATGATGAAGAAGATGGTTTTTTTGACCCTCATTATTGGTTATCGATTAAAAACGCAAAAATTATTACTACCAATATCGCTGCTGATTTAATCTCTCGTTTTCCAGAAAAAAAAGAAACAATAACCACCAACACGGACAATTATTTAAAACAACTTGATGCCCTTGATCAAGAAATTCGTCCAAGTTTACAAAATCTTCCCCAAAAAAATTTCGTCACTTTTCACGATGCGTGGTATTATTTTGCTGATGAGTATGGTTTAACCGTGGCCGGAACTTTTGAACCAACTGCCGGTCGCGAACCAACCGCTCAATATTTAGCCGACCTGATTTCTAAACTTCAAACTGCCGGTGTTAAAACCATGTACTACGAACCACAAATGAGCGTCGCCGGTTTACAGGCTTTTGCCAAAGACAATAATATTACTTTGGCAATTTTAGATGATATTGGTGGCCAAGCGCCTTATGATTCATATATTAATTTAATGAAAACAAATGTCTCCACGCTCCAAAACAACAAATGAAAATTCATCGGCAATTTTTGCTGAAAACGTTTCGATTCTTTATGGCGAACATCGAGTGGTCGAAGACGTTTCTTTTGCGATTGAACAAGGCGAAATCGCCGCCATTCTTGGCCCCAACGGTTCTGGTAAAACTACGCTCATGAAAGCCATACTCGGTCTGATTCCCTACCGAGGTGAAATCACGATTTTAGGTCAACACTTTCACGATGTCAGAAACCGCGTCGGTTATGTGCCACAACGTTTTACTTTTGATCGTGACTTTCCCATTACTGTGGAAGAATTTTTGCGTCTGGCCAAACGCGAACAGTGTTCAAACTCCAGAGTTACGACGGTTATAAAAGAAGTCGGATTAACTCCACTTGTTTTAAGCAAACGGCTTGGCAATCTTTCCGGCGGCCAGTTACAAAGAGTTTTAATCGCTCAAGCCATTTTAAATGATCCGGCGGTTTTGTTTCTGGATGAACCGGCCACTGGCATTGATGTGGTTGGCGAAACCGCGGTTCATGATGTCATCGAACACCTAAACAAAGAACACGGCACGACAATTTTAATGGTCTCGCACGACATCAACATGATTTCGACTTTGGTTGATAAAGTTTTGTGCTTAAATAAAAAACTCCTCTGCGCCGGTTCACCTAAAAAAGCTCTGACCCAAAAATCTCTGAGCGAATTATTTGGTGTTCATCATTCTTTGTACGAACATCATCAACACCATGAATAACCCCTTCGTCCCCTTCCGCCCCTTAAACCCCCCTCCGTTATGCCCCTCCTCGACCTCCTCTCATTCCCTTTCATCCAACGAACAATCATCGCCGGTTTAATTCTCGGTCTACTTTTGGCTTGTCTTGGAGTTTATGTCACGCTCAAAAAAATGGCTTTTTTTGGTGATGGTATTGCTCACGCCTCACTTGCCGGCATTGCTATTGCTATTTTGGCTGGAGTGACACCGATGCCGGTGGCTTTGGTTTGGTCTTTGCTCGTGGCGATTTTTATTTTTTACTTAGAAAAAAAAGTTAAACTTTCGACAGATTCTTTAATTGGAATTTTATTTACGGCCAGCATGGCGCTCGGTGTGGTGCTCATGCGTTTTACGCCCGGTTATCAACCTGATTTGGTTTCATATTTATTCGGCAGCATTCTTTCGATTCAAACTTTTGATTTGTGGCTGACAGCCGGAATTTCGGCCGCAATTTTACTCTGGTTATTTATTTCTTTTCGTTCACTCACCTTTTTATCTTTATCCGAAGAAAGCGCGGCCGTGGCTGGGATTAAAGTTTCGCTCCACACTTTGTTACTTTATATTTCCCTAGCTCTGGCGACGGTCTTGGCCGTAAAAATGCTGGGTATAGTTTTAGTCTCAGCTCTACTAATTATTCCCCCAGCCATTGGCCGAATTTTGGCTCACAATTTTAAACAATATTTTACTTTTTCCATCATCGTGGCCGAGATTACGATTTTGGTTGGTTTATTTTTATCGCTTCAATTTGATTTACCGTCGGGCGCGTCGATTGTACTCACTGGAACAGCACTGTTTTGTTTGGCGACGATTTTTAAGAGACGAACCGCGTAATATAAAAATTATCAGTCACTATAATAACGACGAACACCGTTATTATAGTGACTTGGAAACAGCCATTGACAGCTTGGCTGTTTTTTGATTTAATCTCTATCCTTTAGCTCTTTCTTAAACCCAAACCAAACAGAAAAAAATGAGTATCCTTTATCTGGACAGACTGGAAAAAAAACTCTTTGAAACTCTAGTAAAAAACAGTCAACTAAATGGGGAAGGAGAAACTATCACCAGTATTGAATCCGGTTGGACAGTTGGTTCATGTTCCTTTGCTGTTAAACGGTTTATTCAACAGGGTTTAATCCAACCGATTGGCGTCAGAAACAAAGGCAAACGTCCAAAAAAACAAAAAGACTATTTTCGCCTAACAATCAACTTAGCCGAAACTCAAATAATTTGTTTGCTCGATTCTCCTAGAGAAATCGCCTCCAACAAAATGAGAATGTTACAATTACTCCAAGAAACAAGAAGTCTACTAACCGACCCCTTGGGTTTAGATCTACTTGATCTTGAAGAGCTTGAACGAACCCTAGAAGAAGTTCGAACAACCATCACGTGTATTCATGCTCAGGTAGACTGCTCCGAAGAATAATCTCTCGCGCCACCGCACAGCGTCCGCCCCTTTGTACTTATCGGGGCGGTTTTTTGTATAAAAAAATAATCTTTACAAAAACAAACCCCGCCCGACGACAAAATCGTGGGCGGGGTTGTTTGGTGTTGGTTTTTATTTTCAGACTCACGTCTGGTGGATCTGATGAGATTCGCCCCGCCGTCGTAGGACTTTGGCGGGGTCCCGCCAAAAGCCGCTGTCGGCGGGAAACTCACAACTCACGATGTCAATCCGCGGTGAGGTTACCATTACCTCCACAGACCCAACATAACCAACATTTTTATAAAACAAAACAACTCCTTCAATTGGAAATTCCGAAAACCAATCGCCAATTTCCAAAAATTTGGAATTCGACGCTTGGAATTGGGAGCTTCACAACTGTGGGGAGTTGGTTTGCTGACACCCGAATTAAGATTCTTTAAGAACCTCACCGTGGTTAATTTTATTTCATCACAAAATTTATTTTTTGTCAATGGTCGACTGTGGATTATTTTCTCAACCTTAACGAATTCAACACCACTGAAACCGAAGATAACGCCATGGCGGCTGAAGCAATCATGGGATTTAGTAATCCAAATATGGCGAGCGGAACAGCTATCACATTATAACCAAAAGCCCAGAATAAATTTTGTTTAATCACTCGGTATGTTTGACGAGACAACTTGATGGCTTCAACAACTTTTTCCGGACCACCACCAACCAAAACAATTTGTCCGGCTTCGATGGCAATGTCAGTGCCAGAACCCATGGCAATTCCAAGGTCAGCTTGAACCAAAGCTGGCGCGTCGTTTATACCATCACCGACAAAAGCGACTTTTTTACCCTCAGCTTGGAGTTCAAAAATAATATCTAACTTTTTATCAGGTAAAACCTCGGCTCGAACTTTTTCAATACCAATCGTTTTAGCCACGGCCGCGGCGGTTTTGACATTATCGCCGGTTATCATCATAACTTCGTAACCCATTTTTTTCAGTTCGACCACAGCTTGAGCTGATTCGTCACGAATTTCATCGGCAACAATAATCGCCCCCATAATTTCTTCATCATGGTGCGAAACAAAAAGTCTGGTACCAACTCCAAGGCTATCATCATTCAAAACTTTTTCTGCCCAAGAAATATCCAATCCGGCATCAGATAACAAACTAATATTTCCTAATCTTAATTTTTTATTGTGTTCACAAAGCGCGGTAATTCCCTTGCCTTTAATTTCTTCAAAACTGGTCAAATGATCGTTAAACTCAGCTTTTTGTTCCTCGGCAAATTTAACGACTGATTTGGAAAGTGGATGTTCGGAAAAACGAGCGAGTGATGCGGCGATTTTTAGAATTTTTTCTTCAGAAAAATTATAAGCTAGATTAATTACAATTTTTTGAACTTCTGGTCGGCCTTTAGTTAAAGTTCCGGTTTTATCAAACAAAACCAAATTCAAATTTCGCCCACGCTCGAGTGCCTCGCCGTTTTTAATAAGCACCCCTTCACGCGCCCCACGTCCCGTACCAACCAAAATAGCGGTTGGTGTGGCCAAGCCAAGCGCACAAGGACAAGCAATAACCAAAACGGCCACCGCCGGTGTTAAGGCCAAAGCCACGCTGCCTGTAACCAACAACCAGCCAATAAAAGTCAAAATTGATAAACCAATAACCACTGGTACAAAAATTCCAGAAACCGCATCAACCAATTTTTGAATGGGCGCTTTTTTCATTTGCGCTTCTTCCATAAGTTTGGCCATTTGATCCAAAACCGTATTGCCGGATTCTTTGAAAATTTCGACGATTAAGATACTTTGTTGATTAAGTGTGGCCCCAAAAACCAAATCACCAATCTTTTTTGTGACTGGCATTGATTCGCCAGTTAACATCGACTCATCAACCGAAGATTCACCATCAATAATTTTCCCATCAAGCGGAATTTTCTCGCTCGGTTTTACCAAAACTCGATCGCCGATTTTTAATTCTTTAATCACCACATCAACAATTTCGTTTTCAGAAATAATTTTATGAGCCGTCTTGGCGCCAATTTCCAACAGTCGACGAATAGCCTGACTGGCTTGGCCTTTACTTTTAGCTTCCAAAAAACGACCGATTAAAATAAAAGTTGTAATCACGGCCGCGGTCTCAAAATAAACTTCTCCACCTTTTAACAATTGGAACCAGCTAAAAACCAAAGCCACCAAAGTTCCCATGGAAACCAAGGTATCCATGTCGGCTCGAAGACGTTTGAGTGAAACGAGGGCTGACTTGTGGAAAACTATTCCTGGGCCAAAAACCACAGCTGTGGATAAAATCGCCTGTAACCAAAATTGCTGGCCAATCATGGCCAAAACAAAGGTCGGTAAACTCAAAACCAAAGCCGTCAGCATTAATCTAAAAACTTTTTGGTCAGCGCCGCCATGGTTCAGATGATTGGTTTGGCCAGAATAATCTTTGTGATCCACGTGTTCGCTGTGATTCATTTTAGGAACCACGTAACCCTCTTTTTCAATAACTTTATGAAGGTCGTGTTCGCCAAGTTTGGTTTCGTCAAAACTCACCCGAGCCTTGGCCAAAGCATAATTAACCTGAGCTTCAGAAACTCCAGCGGTTTTTTGTAAAGATTTTTCTATTCGCAAAGCACAAGAAGCGCAATGCATACCTTGAATCGGAAAATTTGTGGTTGTCATATTTTTTATTCAACAATTATACTTCCTCGAACCATGCCCATAGCACAACTGAAACCGTAAGTTCCAGTTTTGGTTGGGGTAAAAGTTATTTCGTTGGTGCCGACTTTCAAATTTGTATCAATACTCAAAGACCGGGAAACTAAAGATTGAGCGCAACCCATACTTTCGGTTCCATGAATTAACCAACGCACCGGTACACCAACCTTAACTCGCAAAACACTTGGATTATAACCTTGTTCTGAAACCGTCATTTCTATAATCTGTTCGTTATTATTTATTTCAGCAGAAAAGCTCTGGCCACTATTAATATCAGGCACAAACCAACCAAACAAAACCAAACTGTTTTGAAAACCAGAAAAACCAAACAAAACAATTAAAACTCCAGCGACCGCTTTAATTCTATTATGCCAGATTCCCCGACCCGCGGAAACCAAAACACTAACTCCAAGCAAGGCCGGTAGTGTCCCTAACGCAAAAACCAACATTACCAAAGCCGAAGAAAGAGGATTGGCCAAAGAAAGCGCGTAAAGTTGAGCCGATTGCGTGAAGCCGCAAGGTAAGAAAAAAGTTAAAACTCCGAGAAAAAAAGGCGCTAACCAATGTCCGGAATTAGCCGAAGAATTAAATCGTTCTTTAAGTCCCGATAAAAAAGATAATCGACTTAATTTTTCTGGCAGTAGACCTAAAATTTTCAAACCAGTAAACAGCAAAACAAAACTAATTATCAAAGTCAGAAAATTTTGTCCGGCGGCTGATAGGGTTATTTTTTGACCCAGTAAACCAATGACCGCGCCCAAAACTACAAAACCAAGAATTCGACCAAGATGAAATAAAAATTGTTTTTCTTTTTTATTTTTTTCACTGGTAGACAAAGCCGTGAGAATACCCACCGAAAAAGCTGTACAAGTTGAAAGCGAAGCGGCTAAGCCAAAAACAAAGACCGAACCTAAACCGGCTAACGTTTTAGTACCCGGAGAAAAGACCAAAAGACCAAGACGGTCGAGAATAAAAAATAGAACAAAAAGCAATACAAGAATCCCCACAATTTTTTGAGGCGATTTTTTCTTAGTTGGCAAGCAACAAGAAGGTAATTGATTTTCCATAAAATATAAAAACACAAGAATTAATTAATCGAAAAAACGAAAAACTTTTCTTGTGTTTTTACTCGCGTTTGATGGTGGTGAGAATGGGATAGATTTCCCTGAAAACCGTTAGTTCGAGAAAAAAATCGGTTTTATTTTTTACGTCAAAAAAAACCAAATCGTTTTTATTCATTACCGGTGCCGAAAAATCAATTACGGAATCTAAAACTGAATCAACTTCGTTTTCGTTTATCGCCACCGACAAACAATGAACCGCGCAAGCGGTAGGCATTTCTTTTGGAGTTTCGTGACACGAACCGTGAATCGGTTCGTTATTAGCCAAAACCAACCGTGGCCCAAAGGCGGCGGCGAGGACGAAGAAACCGAGGAGGATTGTGGCTAATTTATGGGACATTTTAATTGAAAGTTTGAGGAATAAAGTCGATCGACGTTATTCCTCAAACTTTTTATTTATTCATTTTCGTTAAAACCCAAACCCCAACAAAATACTGTACTATCATACTAACACACCAAGTCATTAACATCAAAAATGATATAGGAAAACAACTGTAGGTCATAACCATGCCGAGAATCAATGTTATTGGATGTGTCGCTCTTTTTAAACAGTGACTTTTGGCGATTAACTAAAATCCAAAATGCTTTCAGAGAAGGGGGATAGAAAAAGTTCTTCCTGTCCCCAGTTACGATTCCGCCACGTAGATTGAAGCCTTCAATCTATAACCACCATTCCTATCATACCCAGTGTCGTGGTGACACCAAGGCCGAGCATCAAGGCAGAAGAAAGAGGAAGCATGATCACTCCTCCAAAGAAGGCCACAGCTCCCACGAAGGCAGCCTTTGCCATTTGGATGGTCAGGATCCGTAACACTTGTCGTCCGTCGCTCTCTTCTTCCTTTGGCAGTGGTATTCCCCACAACAGGACGGATTGAATTGATTGCAACATGCGACCTCCTTTCAGTTTAAGGCGTTTATTGTCTGTCCCCTCTGAAAGCATTTTGTAAAAGAGCGAAATTCCAGCTAACGTTACGAGTATCTGAAGTTTTTTTGTAGTGGAGCGGAAGAAAAATTCGGGTGGAGGATTTTGGATAAAAGTCACCGCCGGATATTCGTTGTTAGCTGATGTATTTCTTTTCCATTTTAGTAAATTTCTTTATTGTCCGCCACATTGTTTTATTATTGTTCTTTCTTGTTCAGTTAGTGGTCTTTGATGATTTTTCAATTGATTCCAATCATCCTCACCAATGTTACTAATCACACAACTTCGGATATCTTCGGAAAGATAATCAAAATCACCCTGGTTGTTTTGAGAGTTAGTGTCCATTTGCGGTTGAAGTCCTTTTTCAAAAATATCCTGAGCGTTTTTATATGCGATCATCTCTTGATAATCTGGATTGAGTCGTCCGATAAACGCCCTGGCTTCTTCTTCGTAAAACTTACCAAACTCTTCTGAGTAGTGATCCGCTAAACATCGATCTGTTCCCCATAAAAATCGGTCTGGATGAAGTTCGATCGTTCTACTCCATTGATAAACAGCGTTTTGAAGATCGGTTTCAAAATCTTTTTTAGCTTGGACTATAAATTTATCTGAATCATTGTCAATATATCGGCCAGCCTCATAAAAAAGCGTCGCCGCGTCCAAGGTGAAAAAGAAATTTGAGTATTTATCCATAAGATCCAAAACATCATCTTGGCGATTCCATCCATGAACCAAAAAGATAGTTTGCGGATTTTGCTCTAAGGCATTTTCCAGTTGATCTTTATCGGACGGCTCTGGGTGAACCATGACAATATTGTTATGTTCACCAGCAAATTTTTCCATTGCTAAACTTTCTGAATCATCAACCTTTGAACCAGGTCGAGGATTGCCGTTTTTAAGAAAAACCAACTCTCCAAAACCTTCATAAGTATTTGGGTTGATATCGTAAGCTTTCACTGCCTCGCCTTCAAAATCCGAGGTTGGAGCATAAAGAAGATGAAACCAGTCGGGTAAGCCGTTTTTAATTTCTTTTCCCTGATCAGAACCCTGCTCGATTATTTGATCCTCGGACATTGAGGTAAACATCAACATCGCGCTGGGAGCATAAAAACCGATTGCGCCGATCATTTGTTCTTTTTCCAATTCACAAACGATCTCCTGTAAAGTAATATCCTTCTGCAATCTGGGGAAACCACGAATAAAAATATTTTTATGATCAGGTGGGATGTGAAAATGAGTATCAAAAAGCGATCCTTGGTAATAGGACGAAGCATTAAATTGAGGATTGAAAGTTCGGGTGCACTTAGGGTCTTGAAAAGCTGGAATGGTAATATTTAGTTTTTCGTCACCCCATGGATAGAGAAACACTAAAAAAAATGCCACAGCAAGCACGAAAAGTATCCCCAAACACAATAAAATCCACCTCAGCCATCGCCAAACCGATTTATTTATTTTTGGTCTTGCGTCCATAGTAATATTATATCTGTTTTCCCCTTATAAATAAATCGTTTTCGTAGCGGAGCGAAGAAAACACCTTATACCCCTCTATAATTAAAGAAAAAGAAATTTAAAAATTTTTTAAAACAAATGGGCGATAGCCCAAAAAGAAAAGGAATATTTCGCCTAACGTTCCGGCATCATCTGAAGTTTTTGTGCAGCAATAGCGGAACAAAAATTTGGGTGAGGAAATTTTTTACTCCTTATTGTAATATAATATTGAAAAATTTTCGAACCAGATATTCTTTGTTAGGCGATGTAATAAAAATTTTTTCTTATTTTCCTCTCCTTGCAACAAGTTTATCGTATATATCTTCCTTTATTTTAAGATTTCTTTGAATAAATTGAATAATCATATTTCTGTCGCCTCCATTTTTACCATAATTTTTCGATATTCTTCTAATTTCTTCTTCTGGTATTGCTCGAATTTGATTTATATCAT
>Ga0172379_10009831_pt1 | contig 11710 bp, 13 predicted proteins | sample GrowelOW334metaG_FD_119756 | JGI IMG/M metagenome (GOLD analysis project Ga0172379, IMG submission 119756) | Groundwater microbial communities from an aquifer near a municipal landfill in Southern Ontario, Canada - Groundwater well OW334 metaG | ecosystem: Environmental > Aquatic > Deep... | reverse complement strand
CCTGAATGTTTTCCATCCGACCCACGTCGTTGTACCACGCATTTTCATGCATGCAACTGCCGCGAACATAAGGTTGCAGTACTGGCAAAGGCATCGTTCGATGCTGCGGTTGAGCTGGACTGGATTAAAAACGTGCGCGGCGTTACTACGGAACAGCGTGAAAGCTGCAAGCAGCTCGTCGAGCGTATCTATTCCGCCAATGCAGCATTGGTCTTAAACCTCGGCGTGAGCGATGAGGTGGCAGCATGAAAACTGAATTCGCACGAATCATTCTATCCAGCGATGGACGACAGGTTTTGTTCTATGTTGAACCGGACTGCGGAGATTTTACTTTCCATCAGGTCACCAATCACAACGGATTTCAAGCTGATATCAATATTGCATTCACCTCACCCGACGAAGCGGAGAACGAACGGCGCGCTTATGCAGCGCTTGATGTTGTTGATCAGGCTGTTGCAGACCGAGTTGTCGATACGGTGTCGGATGCTATGTCGAAACTGATGGGCGAGGTGGCAGCATGAGCGGCAGCCCGGCGAAACGAAACAAGGCCTACCGGCCCAAGCATGTTCGCATCCCGGTTACCAGCCTGCGCGAAGAGTTCGGACTGGTGCTTCATATGGCACTGGAAGCGGCCAGGATCGGGTATTTCAATAAAGGGCAGTACGACCGAATCGGCCAGGCGATCAACTGCGTCTATGGCGCACTGGTGCTGCGTCCACCCAAGGATGCCGCCGTACTCACCGTGATCGAGGGCGCGATGCGGTCGGTGAATGACGCCGGACGGCGCGGCGATGCAACCGGCGTGTGGGAACTGCGCGAGCTGGAGCAGGCCGCCCTGCTGGCCGGGATCCATAAGGCCGAAGAGCAGCTACCGAAAATGGACGTGATGATGCTGTACCAGTCCATGCAGATGCTCAAGGCGATGAAGATTGAAGAAGATCGGGATGCGAAGAAAGTATTCCTGGGCGCCGACTATGCCGGCGGCCCTGATCACACGGCAAAGATCACCGCAATGCTGGAAGACGGCAGCCTGACCAACATCGACATCAGCGAAATCAAGCGCATCAACATCCTCGACGAGAAGACCGGCGAAGTGATTCACATCGAAAGGAAAGCAGCATGACAAATATCAAGCGTTACAAACTGGCTGCACCATTTGCCGAAGAATTCGAAGTAGTGGTTGAGATCAATAACGAGTTGCTGACCGAAGCGCTATTGCATGAGATAAATAATTTCTGGTGTGAAGCGGAAGATCGACTGGATGAGTATGACGGGAATGTACTGCATGCCGTGCTGGGTATTCTCTATCGAAGGCTGTGGTGGTCAATCGTCGAACTCGGTGGTGATGCGTATATCGATCAAATGGTCAGTCATTTCAAAAATATAGAAGGCTGGCCACCGATGGACGGAAGTTTCGGAATCAAGTTTGTCTCTTTTGATTCGATCGAATTCGACCACAATCCGACAATTGAAGAGGTGGCGCTGTGAGTCTGCCAAATTATGGAACGGCACCAATCAAGTGTGCAAAAGGAGGCTGCAAGTGGCGCGGCTATGAAACGCAATTGGCAAAAAAGCCGGACCCGTTGCATTCAAGCCTGTCAGCGACTCGTAGTATTTGCCCATCCTGTGGGTATGACAGCTACCTGTTTATGACAGAAAAAGAGATCACGGCATGGGAGAAAGAAAAGCAATTGCCGTTATGCGCGGTAGGCGGTACACCAGTACCAGGGGGGATGTGTGGGCGGGTGATCGTTGGACTCAAGTATTGCGGAAGCGCAGATCAGTGTGAGCATCAACGCAAGCAGGAGGCCGCAGCATGAGCTACCAATGCACCGAGGAAAGTTTCCTAAAAGATGTGGCTGAGCATCAGCAAGTTACTTTGCACGATGATGGAATTTACCGCCATATCAGATTCAAAAAACCAGACACCGGATGTATGCACTTTGATCTAGTGACGTGGCCTGGGTATCTGGCATATTCGGGTGACATGGGTTGCTATGTGTTTTGCCGCCTGACAGACATGTTTGAATTTTTCCGTACCGATCGCGACTATAAAAAGCGCAATGGGGAAAAGCTGTCTATCAATCTGGGTTATTGGGCTGAAAAATTACAGGCCGTTGACGGGAACAGAATCGAATCCGGGGCGACCGAATTCAGTGAAGAGAAGTTTCGGAGCGTTATCAATGAAATCCGTGTCGGCTGGATAAAAGGCAACCGTGATCTGCTAACAAAAGAACAGCGTCGCGAGCTTTGGGAGGAAGTTGATTCTGAAATTCTCAACCTGATTGATGATAGAGGTGGTGATGCTGCCATTAACGCGGCTTACGATTTTATTCACCGCACTGACGACAGGGATTTTTATTTTCAAGATTTGTTTGAACATGATTTCACGCAATACACCCATCGCTTTATCTGGTGCTGCTACGCACTTGCATGGGGGATACAGCAATATGACAGCGCGCTGACTGAAGCCATCGCCAAAGCGGAGGCCGCAGCATGAATGAGCTGACCTTATTCGCCAGCACGTTCGTCCTGGTGTTCGCGCTGGGCGCGCAATCACTTAACGTCAACAACGGACACTACGTCGCAGCGGCGCTGACCAGCTTCGTGATCGGTGCGGGACAGATGGTGCTGTTTAAACTGGCACCGCACGCCAGCTGGAGCGAAATCTCTGCCTTCCTGCTCGGTGGACCGCTTGGAATCATGGCCAGCATGTGGTCGCATCCGCGCCTGGTGAGACTTATCAAACGAGGCAAGAAATGACCTCACCATTCTTTTCTGTCGAGCGCCTGCAGCTGTTCGCAACCGAAGGTCAGTTGTACCGCGCATTCGATCACATGATCGCGGCGCGGATGGGTACGCTGTTGCTGGTTCCTTTTCACCTGGTCGTCGGTCGTTGCGATGAGGTTCTGGACGGCTGCCCGGTTCCTTGGGAGGACGTGTTCGCGGTGCTGGAATATCCGCGTCAGCACCTATACACCGCGCTGATCCAGGACGATTTGGTCGGGCAGATCGAACACCTCGGAATCGATATATCAGCGTGCGCGCAGGACACCATCGCGCCGATGGTCAACGGCCCGGAGAAAGTGCTGCGCCTGGTGCATCCGTGCGGTGTCAGATATGCGGTAGTGATGGATAACAACTGAGGAGATGACGATGGAAAAGAACATTGAAGCAGAACTCGCAGAACTACGCGAAGAGAACAAGCTACTCCGGGAGGCAGCACAACGTCCGGCGAAGCACAACGAGGAAGATGCCAGGGTGTCATGGCTCCTGGCAATGCAGCTACTAAAGCAGGCGCAGGCGGAGAACGAAGAGTGCGCCTATTGGTTTGTCAGCGCATTGAGCAAGCTGGCCAGTTCGCATCCACATCGTCCGGTGATCGAGGTGCTGGGGCTGGCTAGGCGCGCGATGCCCACTGCGGCCAAGCAGTATGCCGACTACGTAGCGGATAAAAGCTGAGGAGATGAAGATGAAGATGGCAAAAGCAAATAAGGCTGACCTTGACATGGCGATGGAGCTTTCCAGCGCGCTGGAATCTTTAGAAAGCCATCGCAGCATGCCTCAAGCCTTGCAGGATGATTCTGACGACACAGTAGAATTTGACGCAGATGACGCGGAAGACTGCAAGAAGGCATTGACTTACCTGCTTGATCTTATGGGTAAGGGATCACTGTTCCGCGTGGTTTTTGGAATGTGCGTTCTGTTGGACCCACGCAATCGTATCGTGGACCAGAATTCCACCGCGCTGGATCATCACCCGGATGTGAAACGGTATGAATGGCTCAAGGAGAACTTCGCAACGATTGATTTCAAGAGCGGCGACAACCTCCTGCACGTTAAGAACGGCGATAAGCCAGATCATCTTGATGCGCTGATTGACCAGCTGAGGAGATGATGATGGGTTTGACTGACTATTCAGTACGTCGTGACAAGTTCGAAGCCGCTCAATCAGGTGGACTAGCGTTTCCGTGTTCATGCTGTATTCATTCCGTCGGTGAAGCGCAAGACGAACCTTGCCGAACCTGCGACCACAACGTCAACGCGGAGCAATGCGAGCATTAGTGGAAGTGGCACCAGATCGCGGGTGAAGGAAGGTATTGCCAGAAATGCCTAGAGAGAAATTTTGATGTAGATGATTAGCGAATAAGGGGATGACGATGAAACAAAGCAAAGGATTTATATACCTCGCGAAACGTCCATGCGGGAAGGTCAGCGCAATGTCATGGGATGACGCTGGGAGTGAAAAAGAAAATGCAAAAATGATCTATGAGTGGATTAAGCGAGGCGATACGGCAGAGCGTATTGAGGTTTTCGAAGGGGATCCAATTCCGGAACAAATTTGCAAGCCAGGATGTAATGATTGCCGGAAGACGGCCAGCGATTAACGAATCCCGCCCCGCAACGGGGTTTTACCCAAGCCGGTGAGTGGGGTCAATAACCGCCGGCAGGCTGCGATGCTTCTACCTTCCAAGGGCAGGCGCAGCCATCCATAACAATAAGGGATAAGAACATGCAAGCGGCAAGCAATACGAATGCGGTATTCCAGGATGTGAAACGCTCTGCCGATCTGGCAGATTATATTGAGCAGGTTTCAGGAGCGAAGCGCAAGAAGGTGGGCTCGACGATCTTTTTCAACCCGGCGCCCTGCTGCAATCACAACGATTGTTTCTCGCTGTTCGGCGATGACGACAGCGCTTACAAGTGCCATTCATGCGGAGCGGGGGGCGATGTATTTACCTATGCCGAGCAGGTGCAAGGGCTGGACAAGGGCGAGGCGCTGCGTACGGTGGCGCAATGGGCCGGCGTGACGCTGCCGGATCTGAAGAAGTCCGCTAACGATACTCCGAAGCCTGAAAATCGTTCACAGCGCTTGCTGGAGGCGGCCATCGCGCATTACCAGTCGGTGCTGGCGAACCGTGCCGACGTGATGCAGTATCTGACAGCCGAAAAGCCGCAAGGACGCGGCCATAAGCTCACCACCCTGAAGACCATGGAGGTGGGCTGTTCGGATGGCAAGCTGGTGGAAGTGCTGCGCGCACAGGGTTTCGATCTGGATGAGGTGAAGGCGTCCGGTCTGTATGTCGAGAGCCGTAAAAATCCGGGCGAGTGGCGCGATTTCTTTGTGCCTGGGCTGGTTATTTTTCCTCACCGCCTGCCATCCGGCGAGGTGGCGCATTTCACGCTGAAAGACCCGAAGAAGAAGCTGGACTACCAGTTCCGCGCCGAGCACCGGCTGGACGGGTTCGTATTCGGCAATCAGAAAGCGATGCGCGCCGAGACAGTGATCTGCATCGAGGGCGAAAACGATCTGGCCAGCTTCTTCGATGCAGGTTGCAAGAACGCGCTGGCCAGCCTGGGGCAGTTGTCGGATAAGCAGGTCGCCTGGCTGGATGCGCAAGGCTCCGGCAAGACGATCATCACCTGGTTCGACTACGATACCAAGTGGGGCGACAACGGCCAGCCGCCTGCAGGATGGAAGTACACCCGCCGCGTGTATCAGCGCCTGCTGCGCAATACGCGCTGCAAAGTGCTGGTGGCCAGCGGGCTGATGGATCCGGGCGAAGATCCGGACGACTGGATACAGAAGGATATCGAGAGCGCGCCGCATCGCATCCAGTCCGCGCTAAAGAAGGCGATGAACCCGTTGCTGTGGGAACTGCGGGTGATGCCGGCGGACGTGCGCAGTGACGCCGATGCGTGCCTGCGCTACCTGAACGAGATCGAATTCTTCGAGTACCTGTCGCTGCTGGATGAGCTGCAGCGCGACGCGGTGATCGTGGAGATGCAGAAGCTGGGATTCTCGCGCGATGCGGTGATGAGCGGAGTCAAGGAATCCTACGGGCTGAAAGACACGCTGGACGATCTGCTGGAGAGTTTCAACGGCTCGGGCAAGTCGGACAGTTATAAGCGGCTGTGCTCGAATGCGGTATGGGACTACTTTCGCCAGCGCGGCCGGTTCTTTGTCAGCGGCGACCGGCTGTGCCTGTTCTACCAGCACACTATCTACACCATCGGCGACAACGTGCCGTGGAAGGCGCTGATGCACCGCGCGGCCGGGCTGAATATCAAGCAGGAGGTGAGCGGCTTCATCCTGGAAGAGCTGAAGGCACTGACTTACTCGCGCGGCGACAAGTTGAGCGAGTTCGGCTGGATCTCGCTGCTGGCCGATGACACCGGGCCGGTGTTGTACCTGAATCTGAAAGACGCGGCGAACCGCATTTTGCGCGTATCGTGCAACAGCGTGGACATTGCCGAGAACGGAACCAACCCGCACAACGTACTGCTGGCAGAGTCCAGTCAGATGAAGTCGTTCCGCTACGATCCGGATGTGAATATCGCCCAGGCGATGCACGGCATGAAATCGATGGTGCTGGACAGTATGGCGTGCGACCCGTCGCAGCGTTATCTGCTGATGGCATGGGCGCTGTCGGCGTTCCTGATGCCGCTGACATCGGCCAAGGCGTTGATGAAACTGGAAGGCGGTTCAGGTTCGGGCAAGACTTCCGCCGCCGAGGTACTTTCGCTGCTGCTGTATGGCGAGAATATGGTGGGGCGCTCGTCCACCGCATCCGATTATTCGATGGCGGCCACCGAGCCGCTGATCATCAAGGACAATCTGGAAACCGACGATCTGAACCGCAACGCGCTGAACTTCCTGCTGCTGGCTGCGACCGGCGCGACCAACATCAAGCGCGAACAGGGCACGCAGTCGGGTGTGGTGACGGAGAAGATCAACTGCCTGGTGGCGATCACGGCGATCGAGCCGTTCAGTAAGCCGGAGCTGATCAACCGTGCGTTCATCGTGGATTTCCACAAGAAATATCAGCGCATCGACTTCGTCAAGGATGACAACGCACGCGAGCTGCTGGCAAAGCGAGACGACATGCTGTCAGCCTGGCTGTTGCTGCTGTCCGAAAAGGTGCTGCCCAGCCTGGGCGACCGCGCCAAGATCATCCAGTACATCCGAGAGCACCACAAAGACTTCTCCAAGGACCGCGTATCGGAATACCTGGCGCTGCTGGTGCTGATCGCGCGTGCGCTGCTGCGCTATATGCCATTGAGTAACGAGCTGAAGCTGGAAGCCGGCGACCGCGAGCCGGAATACGTGCTGCTCGATGCCTGGATCAAATACCAGAACGAGCACAGTCGCGCGATCGAGCAGGGAACCAACGCGGTGCTGCAGCTGATCGACGGGCTGAAGCGCGTGTTCCTGATCGAATACACCCGCAAGGACGCCGAGGCCGTGGCCGCTAACGGCTTGTTCGGCATCAACCAGGTGCGCATCTGGTGCGAGCTGATGGGCGTGTGGATCTGGCGCGAAGAGGTGATCGACGAGGCCAATGTTCATAAACGGCGGCAGACGTTCTACTTCGAGGGCAGCACACAGGATCTGCTGTCGATGCTGCTGCGCTACGGCCGCGAGTTCGGCGTCAAGGTGCCGTTCAGTAACGCCCGTCAGCTTGGCGTGCGCATCGCCAACGAGATGGAGACGCTGAAGCGCGCCGGCTGGTGGCCGTCGCAGGTAAAAGTGGTGAACGGTAACCGGATCAGCCGGTGGCGCTGGACAGACGGAGGGGAAGAATGATGGGATCTAGCATTGAATTATGCGTCGATGATGACCATGAGTGGGAATATCACCAAGACACAATTGGAGATTATGGCGTAATCAATGGTACCTACACAGAGCGATGGATGGAATGCTGTATTTGCGGATTAACTAAGCAAGCATCATATGATGATGCTCCGGACTACGACGATGCGATCTGACGAGTTTACTTACCCTTCCCTATACCCAAGCCCCACCGGGATACAGCGGTCGCAAATTCAGCATCGCGCAGCGCCCTGCCCCATCGGGCTAACCTACCCGCGCCGAAGGCGCGGCAGGCATTTAAGCGAGGGAGGGGTGGCAGGCAGCTGGTTTTGGCCGGTTTTGGCTGTTATCCCCTTTTTTTTGACCGTTTGCTGAGCCAGACTTGATATATGTTGAAAACACTTGCACCTTTGCACCCTAATTAACATAAATATTTGATTTTATTAAAAAAAAAGAGGGTGCAAGTGAGGGTGCAAGTCGGGTGCTGCGGGTGCAAGTCGGGTGCAAGTGAGGGTTTAGGATGAAAGCACTTGCACCCGATTAACTATTTGATTTATTTGCGTTTTGTGGCAAAGTGCAAGTGAGCGGGTGCGAGTGGATTTTTAACTTGCACCCGAGCTTAAGCCCCGCCGCCATTAGGTTTTAAGGGTGTCGGGTGCAAAGGTGCAAGTGCTGGAAAGGTGGGGGGTGATCTTTTGAGGGGTGATATGGACAAGTTGATCGATGGTTTTTTAGAGTTCAAGCAGCACAACGCGGGACGATCCGAGCGCACCGTGGCGGTTTATCGCCTGGCACTGGTTCGCCTGGCGGAATTCTTCGTCGGCCGCAACGCGCTGCTGGCCACGCATGACGACCTGGTGATCTTCAGCGGTATCTGGTTGCACAAGCGCGGGTTGACTGACCCGGTCAGCCGGCGCACACATGTGGCCGCAGTGCGTGAGTTCTATCGCTGGATGCTGGATAACCATCATGTTCCCGGAAATGCGGCAGCCGGGCTGCCTTATCCGAAGGTAGGTCGCAAGATCCCGCGCGTGATGACGCTGAAGAATGCAGAGAAGCTGATGTGGGCCCCGGATTTCAATACCTTCGAGGGTGTGCGCGACGGGGCGATGATCGCGCTGCTGATCGGCTGCGGACTGCGCGCGTCCGGTCTGGTAAATCTCAACGACAACTGCGTGATCGAGGACGAGGTGGACGGCAAGGTACGGCTGATGCTGACGGTGCTGGAGAAGGGAGATAAGGACCGCCGCCTGCCGATCCCGCCCGAGGCGGATATATTGCTACGTCTGTATATGGCTCACGAGGATCTGAAACACATCAACCGCCTGCTGCCCAATGGCAACCAGGTGTTGTTCGTCAGCATGATGAATCGCACCTGCTCAGTAGATGAATATCACGGCGAGCGTCGCCGGCTGAATCGCCGCGCGGTGTTACAGATGGTGGCCAAGTACGGGAAGCGCGTCGGTATCCCCGACGATCAGTTGCATCCACATGCTATGAGGCATCTGTACGGCACCGAGTTGATCGAGAGCAATGTGAATATCATCAACGCACAGAAGCTGCTCGGGCATTCTGATCCTAAGAGCACCGAAATTTATGTGCATACGGCATCGCGCCAGTTGACCCGAGAGGTGGACCGAGCCAACCCGCTGGGGAAGATGAACACGCCAGTCAGTGCGCTGCTGAAACAACTGAATCAGAAGGGGTGAAAGCAGGCGTTTTTGGGCGCGTTTTGCGGGTTGCTGGCTGGCGCAACTCAAGGTGTGCCGCCCTGTGGAATAACCTGTGTAGAGCGTGAAGCCAGTGTTTGATTGACAAAGCTGTGCGCCTGAGTAGTTGAGTGCAACTGAAGGTCATAACGGGCTAAAACAGATAGGCTGTCGCAACTGTGAATTGCGTGGTCTGTGCATAAAGCGTAATTCGTTGACGTAGAAATAAGGGGTGAGCGATGGGAATCAAGAGCGTAAAGCGTAATTCAGAGCGTGAAACTGCCATGGTTGAGCAGTGCCAGGCTTGTCTCTTCGACAGGGTGGGGGGGCGGCAGACTCCCTCCCCCTCTTCTTCTGGGGGGGGTGGGTACCAGAATATCTGCACAGTTCTAAACTTTGAACCGGGCGCGGCGGAAAAAAAACGCGACCCGCGCCTGGAAGAATTTAGCCAGATGGGCTTGCAGCGCGTATGGCTGGAGGTTGCAGAGGAAATCGGCGTAGATGCGATGCTGAAAATGTGGCGGATTCTTGACCGAGACCAGGCAAGCGTAGGCGACGATGGGCGATTGCTTGTCCCAATCAGGAGCTACAGCACCTTCCTGCGCTTTCAGCGCAACCGATATATTGAATCTTTGAATGGAACAGGTATGAAGCCAAGAGATATTCAGAAAAAACTAAAGGATCAGCTGTGTGAACAGATCAGCCTTCGTCACATATCACGACTGATTAATCAGGAATAAACTCAAACATGGCCGACAATAAAGCAATTATTTATGCGCGGGTATCCACCAACAAGCAGGCGGATGACGGGCTTCCGGTAGAAAGTCAGATTGAGCATGGCCACCGCAAGGCTGAAGCGATGAATGCTGATGTATTGCGCGTGTTCACCGATGCGGGAATTTCCGGTCGTACTGATGAACGCCCTGCTTTTCGAGACGCAGTACGCTATTGCAAGGCCTACGGTGTCCAGTTCTTTATTTGCTGGAGCACGTCACGCTTTGCTCGCAACAAGCTGGATGCGGCCCTATACAAGCGCGATTTGGAGGCATCAGGCACCCGGGTGATCTATGTCAGCGTAGATTTGGACAACCGTACCGATGCCGGGTGGATGCTGGAAGGAATGCTGGAGATCTTCGACGAGCACTACAGCCGACAGGTGAGCGCGGATACATCGCGCAGCATGGTGAAAAATGCACAAGATGGACATTTCAACGGCGGCCGCGTGCCGCTGGGGTATGAAACCGTGCCATCCGGAAAGCGCAAAAAATTGGCGATCAACGAATCCGAGGTCGGTACTGTTCGGGAAATTTTCCGCATGTGCATTGAGGGCGCCGGCGCGAAAACGATCGCCATGCAACTCAACAAGGACGAACGCCTGAACCGTGGTCGACGCTGGAACAAAAACACAGTACTGAATCTGCTGAAAAACAGGATTTACATAGGGCAAACGGTATTTAACAAAACCAACCATAAGACCAAGACCGTAAAGCCGATGGAAGAATGGATTATTACCCAGGCACACGAGCCGATTATTGACCAGGAGACATTCATGGAAATCCAGAACAGATTTGGAGTTCGTACACCGGAAGAAGGCGGCGGATCGCCGAATAGTTGTTTTGTGTTCACCGGCCTGCTGAAATGTGGAAAATGCGGCGCTGCGATGCAGATCACAAGCTCCAAGGGCCGCAGCCGAAGATATCACTACTACAACTGCGGAACGGCGCATCGGGTGGGCGGTTGTGAGAATCGTCGCATCGCCGCGTATGACTTCGACGAATGGATGACGGATGTCGTACTGGAAAAAATCCTTACCCGAAAAATGCTGGTGTCCATGATCGAGGATCTGCAAGAACTCACCAGCAAATGGATAAAAGAGCGCGCTGAACGCCGATCAGCGACAGTTAAAGAGCTTCGTGATGTCGAAAAAAGACAAAAAAACCTGTACAGCGTGCTTGAATTGCACGGGCAGGATGCCCCAAATTTGGGCGATTTGACGGTCCGCATGCGCGAACTAAAGACACAGCGCGATGCGATTGAGACTCGGTTGATCAGGATTGAAGAAGAGGAGATGCCGGAAACAGTTGTAAGCGATATCGATGTGACCGAGATGGCCGAGATGCTGCGTGATATCGTTAAAACAACGGAAGACCCCAAACGATTGAGGATGTTCTTCTCATCGTTTATTGAGGGGATCGTCGTTGATGCTAGTTGCCTGGTAGTCAATTACGACAAATCAAAGCTTATCAATCAAGCTGGATTTGATGTGGTGCCTACTAAGCCAAAGTGGCTCCCCGATCTTGCCCTACTGGGCACCACTTTTCTGGAGATCAGGTTACCGGACAGATTTATGAAAAAGGCTGCATAAATATGTAGTTAATATACATAATTCTGTATCTTATATACGTTT
>Ga0172379_10009830_pt1 | contig 11710 bp, 13 predicted proteins | sample GrowelOW334metaG_FD_119756 | JGI IMG/M metagenome (GOLD analysis project Ga0172379, IMG submission 119756) | Groundwater microbial communities from an aquifer near a municipal landfill in Southern Ontario, Canada - Groundwater well OW334 metaG | ecosystem: Environmental > Aquatic > Deep... | reverse complement strand
GGAGAGCGGGTGGATCTGAAACGCATTGCTACCCTCGGCCTCAAGTGTAACGCTGGGAACCCTCCTCGGCAAGCTCAGGCACCACACACCGGGGCTTGAGCCGGAGACCCTTCTGACGGCATTATAGGCGGATGAATAGTTCCTTCTCCACAAGACGTGATCGCCTGTACGATTGGATGGCCCGCGAAGGCGTTGCCATGTTGATGCTCGAAGATACCGAAGGAAAACGGGATCCGGCAGTCCGTTGGCTGAGTGGCCAACCGGGAGATGCGCTTCTTTTCCTTTCGGTGGATAAACGTTGTGCTCTCGTGCCCTGGGACATCAATATGGCCAAAATGTACGCGAATGCGGAAGCCATGGTCCCCTACAGCGAATTCGAACGGCAACCCATCAAAGCCGCGCGAGCCTTGGCCGAATTCTTCAAGATTCCATCTGGCTCACGGGTCGAAATCCCTGCCGTCACGCCCTATCCCATTTTCCTCAAATTTGTGGAAGGTCTGGGCGATTACGACGTGCTTTGCCGGGATGGCGGCGCCTCCGAAGAAATTGCAGCCCTGCGGGCAATTAAGGACGGGGAAGAAATCCGCCTGTATCGTGAAGCCTCCGCCAAGACAAACCAGGTCATCGACCTTCTGGAAAAGAAACTGAAGGCCGGCGTGTTTACCACAGAAACCGATGTGGCGTTGTACATCGAGGCCGTAGCCCGGGACAAGGATTGTGAAGGGACCGGGTTCGAGACCATAGCAGCAGGTCCCACGCGCAGCTTCGGCATACACGCGGTGCCTGCCTTTACCTCCAACCCCTTCGCCACGCAGGGGCTTTCTATCCTGGATTTCGGGCTGAAATACAAGGGTTACACGACGGACGTGACGCTTACGGTCTGCCACGGAACACTTACCAAGGCACAGGACCGCATGGTCAGTCTGGTGAGAAAGGCTTACGAGCTGGCCTTGGGTCTGTGCACGCCGGACTTTCCCACACGGGAAATATCACTGGCGGTCGAGTCGCTTTTTGGAAAGGCGAAAAAAACCATGCCCCACTCCTTGGGCCACGGAATAGGACTCGAAGCCCATGAGGCGCCCTTGATACGGAGTCGGGCGGATAATGAGTGGAAACTCGCACCCGGAATGATTTTTACCCTGGAGCCTGGTCTGTACGACCCGGTACACGGGGGCTGCCGACTGGAAAATGATGTACTCATGACGGAAAAAGGCCCAGAAGTTCTTACTAGATCAAGAATTATAACTATTTAGACAGGTTTACCCCCAATTCAACGAAGCTTGATGGCCCAACTGGCTTCGTTGAATTGTTCAGGCGGTAGGAACTAGTTCCCGTAGGGCTGCGGCAAAGTCCTCCGGCTCGCGGTCCAACTCAAAAATTAGTGTACCATCCGTACCGTCCACTTTCCGGTAATTAACGAATATGGTTGGCATCATGGGTGCGAGAATTCGTTTGAGCAGGGACTTCTCACGTTTCAGCTCTATCGAGAGGAACGATGATTTTGGTATATGGAGGGTTTTTTCGGTAGGAGTAGCCCCGCCGCCGCCGCCAACGCGGGTGAGCGCCCCAAGCCAGCCTTCGTGGGGAAAATGGTGGAAGCGAAAACCACCTTCGGTTACGATGACCAAACCCCAGAGATCGCTCTTGAATTCATCCCAGCCCGACAGGTACCGGCCCAAGCCGTATCTGAGGATCTTCTCGCCAATCTTCGCCTCATAATCGCGCCAGAATTCCGCAGGATCATTCATATTAGCCATGGTGCTATTCTAACGAACGGGAGGCCACTACGTCGATACCGGTTCCCATCCAATTTTCAATTACCAAGTCTCCGCATCTAACGGGGACCTGAACGGTTTTGGCATAAATTGCAGCCAACATTTCCGGAACCCGCTCCTTGGGGCAGGGTACGTTACTGCGAACTGGTACACGCCTGGGGTCGCACAGTCCCGGTTGCGACGTCGTACCAGAAAGAGAACCACCATCAGCACAGGCCGGAGCCGAAACCAGCCGGCAGGTGGCTGTAACCATGCGTTTGGGGGAACGAAGCTCCTCCACCGCGTAGGCTACACCTCTGGGGCAACGATTCCCGCTTACCGCGAGGGTTCCATCCGCGTTTTCCCTGATGGATAGGGCACAACCTATAGGACATACTATGCACGTCAATTCGCTCAAAATCAGTCCCCCTACACCAACGACACTTCGAGTACCGCGTCGGAATCAGCTCCCTCAAGGTCAGCTGGGCCAACGGAGAGGGTTATCATCTCTGAAGGTTGGATATGGCCCTTCTTCTCGCTCCGCAGGATACGATTGTTGAGCTTGAGTTCCAACACCGCGTCGTTTTTTACGATGAGGCTGCGCAGGTACACCTTGTTCTTACGATTGGGATCCAAGCGCCCCGGATTGGCGTAACGCACGTTCGAACCGGCCTTAAGACGGCACTGGACCTTGGGCCTCTCGCCCTTGAGCCAGGCAACCGCATGGCGCCCCGCCTGGCGGGCTTCCTCGGCCACCCAGTCCACCAGATCGTGGACGTGGAGCACGTTTCCACACGCGAACACGCCATCCACGTTGGTCATGAGCGTGGAATCCACCAGCGGACCATTGGTCATGGCGTTCAGCTCGACGCCGGCTTCCTTGGACAGCTCGTTTTCCGGCACGAGGCCTACAGAAAGCAGGACCGTATCGCAGGGAATACGGAAAGCCTTGTCCGGCACCGGCGCGCCGTTTTCCAGGGGCGTAACCTCGACGCCCTCAACCCGGTCCTTTCCGTAGATGTTGGTTGTCTGGCAGGACAGGTGGAGCGGTATGTCAAAGTCGTTCAGGCATTGGACGATATTGCGCGTAAGCCCCGACGGGTAGGGCATGATTTCGATGACCGCCTTCACCGAACAACCCACCCAGCTCATGCGGCGGGCCATGATCAGGCCTATGTCGCCGGAACCTATCACCACAACGTTGCGCCCTGGTATGTATCCCTCGATATTAACCAGGCGCTGAGCCAGCCCTGCGGTATAGACGCCGGCCGGCCGCGAACCGGGAATGCGGATGTTGCCGCGATTCCTCTCGCGGCAACCCATGGCAAGCACTACAGCCCTGCACAGAATCCGGATTACGCCATTGGCTGCAGATGAACAGAGGATTTCCTTGTCCGCGACGCCTTGGGCATTGATGGAAAATACCGTGGCCCCCAGATGGATGGAGACCTTGCTGGCCAGGACTTTTTCAGCGAACAGTTCGGCAAACTCGGGACCGGTGAGTTCCTTGCCGAATTCGTGCAGGCCGAAACCGTTGTGGATGCACTGCGGCAGTATGCCACCCAGTTGGTCCTCGCGGTCCAGGAGGGCACAGGTGAAACCACCAGCTTCTATTTCCAGCGCGGCGGCCATACCCGCGGCACCCGCGCCTATGACGACGGCATCGTAACGGAGTTCCTTCATAGCTCGCCCTCCAGCACCCGGCTCTCATTGCCGTGCTTGGTTATTTGGTCGTAGGTAAGACCCGTCTCGCGCATGATGATCTTGATGATCTTATAGGTGCAGAAACCACCCTGGCAGCGCCCCATCTGGGCACGGGTAAAGTATTTTACTCCATCCAGTGTGCGATGCCCCAGACGGACGGCCTCGACAATCTCCGCTTCAGACACATTCTCGCAGCGGCAAACCAGGTTGCCGTAAGCCGGATCCTTCGCTATCAGTTCGTCCCGCTCGTAGGGTGTGGATTCCCTTACCCTCGGGTGCCTGTCAATGAAAGGATCCCAGTCGCTCTTTTCCGTGAGTTCAAGGCCAATGCCTTTGAGCAGATCCTTGACGTATTCGCCTATTGCAGGCGAGGCGGTGAGGCCGGGCGACTGGATGCCTGCAACCTGGATAAGGGCGGGAGCCTTCTTGGAGGCATCGATATAGAAATCCTCATCCAGGACGGGTCGGAGACCGGCGAAGCTGGTGATGACGTCGTTACGACTTAGGGAGGGGATCATTTTACGCCCCGAGTCCAGGATCTGTTCCAGACGCATGGAGGTGGTAGCCAGGTCGGTCTTGTCCTCAGTCGCGTCGGCGGTGGGTCCCACCAATACCGTTCCCTCGACGGTGGGAATGACGAGCATGCCCTTGGAGACCGCGGTGGGCACGGGAAAGACGACGCGGGAGGGACGAGCCTTGGTAAGGCGGTCCAGCAGGTAATATTCGCCCTTGCGGGCGGAAATATGAAAGTCTTCGGCACCAAAGGTGCGGGAAACCTCGTCGGCGTACAGGCCGGCGGAATTGACGACATAACGCGCCCGTAGGCTGCGGCCGTCGGCGGCATGAAGGGTCCAAGTGGATGTGGCGGCGTCCCACTCCGCACCATCGAGCAAGTAGTCGGTATAGACAGCAACGCCGTTTTTCTTGGCTGATTCCACCAAGGCAAACACGAAACGGTAAGGCTCCACGATGCCGCCTGCAGGTGCGTAAAGACCGCCCACCACGTCCTGGCTCAACTTGGGTTCCAGGTCCAGTATGCGTTCCCTAGAGCACATCTCTATGCCGATGACGCCGTTGTCAGCGCCCTGCATGTACAGGTGCTCCACAGCCTTCATCTCGTCCTCATGCATGGCCGCGACAATGATGCCGCAACGCCTGAACGGAAAGTCCAATTCCCGGCGAAGGCGGTCGAACATCATGGCACCCTGAATTTCCAGTCGCGCCTTCAGGTATTTGCGGTTGTGGTGGAAACCTCCGTGGACTATGCCGGAGTTCGCCTTGGAAGTACCGAAAGAGACGTCGGTTTCCTTTTCAAGAACAGCCACGTGTATTTTGTAGACCGAAAGGCGACGGGCGATATTGGCGCCTGATACCCCACAACCTACAATCACTACATCGTACACATCGTTTTTTCCGCCTGACGTTTCCGGCAGGACCGAATTTTTGCTCATGAATGACCTCGCAAACAGTTTATACCACTATATACCATGGAGCGCATTCCTGAACAAAAACCTATCGTGATTTTTGCTAAACAGCCTTCATGCCAGCCGTAATGGCTTCGACATTCATGGGCACGAATTTATGCTTGCTTTCGGGGAAGAACTTTTTCAGTATCTTCTCGACGTTCGTCAGGTCGAGGGCACCGGTAAGTTTGGCCATGGCACCCAGGGCAACCATGTTCGCAATCTTGGCATCCCCTATGCGCTCGGCTATTTCCTGGAACGCCAAGCGTACAACCCGCAGATCCGTGCGCGCAGGCCCTTGGCTCACCAGGCTGGAATTGACCAACATCAGGCCGCCGGGCTTGAGCATCTTTTCGCACAGCGCCATCGAATCCTGATTCATCACGATGACTGAATCCGGGGTTGTAACCAGGGGACTGGCGATTTCCTCATCGGAAATGACGACCCCCGCCCGGGCTATGCCGCCGCGCTTTTCGGCACCGTAAAAAGGAAAGAAGGTAACGTTCTTGCCCTCTTCCATACCGCAATATACCCAGATTTGACCCAGGGAAATGATTCCCTGACCGCCGAAACCGGCAAAGAAGGATTTCTCGGTCATGATTTTCCCTCCACGAGTTGATTCTTGATCTCACCCAGGGGGTAGACAGGAATCATGCTGTTCTCGAGCCAATCTACCGCTTCTACCGGTTCCTGGCTCCAGTTGGTAGGGCACGGAGACAGGATTTCCACCATGGTGAAACCCACCCCAGCCATTTGCGCCTGGAAGGCCTTTTTTATGTAGGATTTGGTCTTGCGCACGTTGGCCGCGTTGTTCACCGAACCCCGTGCAATATAGCGGGTCCCCTCAAGCTGGGCCAGGAGTTCCGATACCCGGATGGGGTAGCCCATACCTGGAAGCCCCGCATCCCGGCCGAGGGGTGCCGTGGCAGCTTTTTGGCCTATCAGCGTCGTGGGGGCCATCTGGCCGCCGGTCATGCCGTAGATGGCGTTGTTCACAAAAATGGTGGTGAACTTTTCGCCCCTGTTGGCGGCGTGGATGATTTCTGCAGTGCCGATGGCGGCAAGGTCCCCGTCGCCCTGGTAACAGATTACCAGATGGTCCGGGAGCATGCGCTTGATGCCGGTGGCCGCAGCCGGCGTTCTGCCGTGGGCGGGTTGGACCGAATCAAAAAGGAAATACAGGTCTGCCCAGATCGAGCAGCCCACGGGATTCGTAATGATGGATTTTTCCTGGACGCCCATTTCGTCCAGCACTTCGGCTATCATCCGGTGGATGACTCCGTGACCGCAACCGGCGCAGTACTTTGTCTGAACCTTGGCGAGGCTTTCAGGATGCCCGTACAGCTTTTTCATTTCTATCGCCCCCCCAGAATCTGCTTGACCTTTTCGAACACTTCCTCTTCGGTGGGTATGACCCCGCCGACCCTCCCCAGGAAATGCACGTCCGTAGCGCCCAGTACCGACAGTTTTACGTCCTCCAGCATCTGGCCCATGCTCATTTCCACCACCAGCAGGGGCTTGCCGTTCTGCGCCACCCTGCCGAGTTCCTTGTAGGGGAAAGGCCACAGCGTGATGGGCCTGAAAAGGCCGAGCTTGATACCGGCTTTCTCCGCCAGTTTGCGCGCCCCAAGACACACCCGGGCGGAAGTGCCATAGGCGACCATCACCAACTCGGCTTCTTCCGCGGAACACGACGAGGCATCCTTCCCTGTCGCCCCCAAGGCTGCGATCTCATCGTAACCGCATGAGACTGATTCGAAACGGACCTCTTCGGCCTTAATCCTTTCATACCTTTCAAAACGCGCAAATACTTTCTTTTCAAGGTTTTCCGGTATCAGGTCTATGGAACTGATATGCCGGGGTTGCCGGTGGTTCTCCGCCATGCCACCAACCGCCCAATCTTTTTTCGGCAAGGATTCGAGGGTCCGCTCCGGAGGAAGCACGACGCCTTCCATCATCTGGCCTATCATGCCGTCGGCCTGGATGATGACGGGAACCCGCCATTTATCGGCCAGATCGAAGGCTAGATAGGTAAGGTCCGCTGCTTCCTGCACGCTTTTGGGAGCCAGCACGATGCAATAATAGTCGCCTTGGCCTCCACCCCTGGTGGACTGGAAATAATCGCCCTGCGAGGGTGCTATGCCCCCCAGACCGGGGCCGGCGCGGACGACGTTGGCCACCACGATGGGCATGTCGGCACCGGCTGCGTAGGAGATACCTTCCTGTTTAAGGCTTATGCCGGGGCTGGATGAGCTGGTCATGGCACGGGCACCGGTAGAGGCCGCGCCGTATACCATGTTGACGGCGGCAATCTCGCTTTCGGCCTGGATGAATACCCCACCCCGGGCTACCATGAATTTGGCCATATAGGCGATCAATTCATTCTGGGGAGTGATGGGGTAACCGAAGTAGGCCCGGCATCCAGCGCGCAACGCCGCCTCGGCCATGGCCTCGTTCCCTTTCATCAGCAGTTTCTCTACGCCGCTGCCGCTCATACCTCGCCTCCCTCAAGCTCGAACACTTCGATGCATACGTCGGGGCACACCTGGAAGCAATTGCCGCAGGCTATGCATTTTTCCGTGAACTTGGCGAACGACGGATAGGTTCCCGTCGAGTTCATCTTGGTATCGGGCGCCAGAACCTTTACCGGACACGCGCGCACGCAAAGGTAGCAGCTCTTGCAGCGTTCGCGGTCTATTATTACCTTGCCTCGCTTGGCCATACAGCCTCCTTGGGAAATAATTCAAAACAGAGTAAGCATATAAAAACAACACACTGAAACCAAATTGGATACAAGCAGATCACCCGGCCTTAGTCTGACCGCCGGGCGCGGGTTTTACATCGGACGAAGCAGCGGGGTCGGACCGGCGATCTGGCATGCCGAGCGCCGCCAGAATGCCCAGGGCGATGGAAGCCAACTTGGTTTGGGCGCTGTCGGCGCGGCTGGTAAGGATGATGGGAGCCTTGGCGCCGCACACCAGGCCAGCACCCTTGGCTCCACCCATATCCAGCAAGGCCTTGTACAGGATGTTGCCCGCCTCGATATCGGGGGCCACCAGAATATCGGCATCCCCCGCAACGGGACTGTCTATCTTCTTGATCCTGGCCGCTTCCATGCTTACCGCATTGTCCAGTGCGAGGGGTCCGTCGATGATGCAGAAGGGTATCTGACCCCGCCGGTTCATCTGGGTAAGGATGGCCGCATCGGCTGTGCAGGGCATCTTCTCGGCGTTCACCTTTTCCACCGCCGCCAGGAGTGCCACCTTGGGCAACTCCACGCCTATGGCGCGGGCGCAATCCACCGCGTTCCGGATAATATCTAATTTTTCTGCCAAAGTCGGCGCGATGTTGATGGCCGCGTCGGTTACCAGAAAGAGTTTATGGTAATAGGGTGACTCGAGAACGCCTACGTGGCTTATCAGACGCCCCGCGTTCAGCCCCGTTTCCTTGTTCAGCACCGCTTTCAGCAAGACAGAGGTCTCAAGCAGTCCCTTCATCACAAGAAGGGCCTCTCCGTTTCGTACATGGGCAACAGCAGAGGAGGCCGCCTTGGCCAGGTCCTTCTCGTGGACCACCTCATAATTCGAAAGATCTATCCCCTCGGCCTCCGCGATGCGCGCGATGGCTTCCCTGTCGCCAATGAGCACAGCCCGGGCTATACCTTCCCGCCGTGCAGCCTCCACAGCCGCCAAAACCGCGTCATCCTGGGCCGCCGCCACCACAATCTGTACAGGACCCCGAAGCGAAGCAAGTTCCTCTGCAGCATCGATGATTTCACGTATCGCTTTCATGTCTGGAAATTATACACCCCCCCGGCCCGGACGGGCAAGCAAGGGGAACCAAGAGATCACAAAATGAAGTATATTATTCATCTATGACAGTACAATCAAAACGAGGCGAAGAGTCTTTGGCCCCCTCCCTCCTCACCACTGAAATAAAGAAAGCGATCCCTCCAGCCGACGGTTATTCGCTTTGGTTTTTGGGGCAGAACTCGTTCATTTTAAAGGCGCCGGATGGAATGGTCATCGCGGTTGATCCATACCTGAGCGATTATTGCGCCACCAGGGGGAAGGGAACACAGCCCACGCCCAAGAGCAGGCTGTTCCCGACCCCCTTGCTCCCGGCCGAGCTGGACTGCGCTGTGGTGCTGCTGACCCATTCCCACTGCGACCACGCAGACCCCGAAACGCTTTCGGTTTTGGCGGGCAAGGCAGATATGAGCCTGTTCGCTCCCCGGGATGCCGCCAAGGTAGCCCTGGACGCGGGTTTTGCGCCAGAAAGGGTGCGGATCATCCATGCGGGCGAAAGCTTCGATCTGGCTCGGAACGGTACGCGTGCGACAGCAAGTTTTGCACTGCCCACCGATGGGAGCGATCTGAACCATGTTGGTTACCTGCTGGTTTTTCCGAATGGTAGCAGTTTCTGGAATACCGGCGACACGGCCTGGCACGAAACCTTGCCCATGCTCGCGACGGCAGTCTTCACGGGCTCATTGCCTGCAGGGAAAAACGGTCCGGACCTCATGGCGGTATGTATCAACTCGGGCTATGGAAACCTTTCACACTGGGATGCGGCGCGCCTTGCCGGTGCGGCCAAACCGCTGTACGCGGTGCCAGTCCACTGGGACCTTTTTCCCCACAATTCCTGCGATCCTTTCCCCTTCAGGACTTCGCTGGAAAAGAACGCACCCGCAGCAAGGTACTCGCCCCTTGAGCACGGGAAAAGATACGACCTTTCGAAGGGAAAACTCAGCTTGGCCCTTGGGTCGGACCGGGACGATCGGGTACCATCAGATTGAAGACACTGCCCTTTACCGCGGGTCCATAGGCTTCGAAACATGCTTTGGCACCCGCTTGGGCCGCAAGGCTTCTCACTATCTGCAAGCCCGTCGCATCTTTAGGAATCATGTCGGGATCGAAACCAACCCCATCGTCCGCTACCCGGACGAGGACCTTATCCGCATCGCGGCCAACCAAGACCTCTACCCGGCCTTCTTCATAATCGGGAAAGGCGTGCAGCACCGCATTCATGAGTACTTCAGTCAGCGTCAGGATGATGGGAACCGCGCGATCTACCTGTACCAACACCGTACCGTCAACCACGCACGAAAAACGGATCAAAGCCCGTTTGGTATCCGAAACAACCCCGTTCTCCATTCCGGGAATATGGGGAGTTCCATCGGCGGCGCTTGCGGGACGATACGCATTATCGGCAAAGACAGAGGAGAATTCGGACACCAAGTCCTTCACCAGATCGCCAAGATCGATGCGGGACATATCCCCGGACGCGTAGATCTTGTCCTGGACCAGCGAAATCGCGCGTATACGGGTTTGGAACTCGACGAAAAGGGTTCGTACCCCCTCATCCATCATCCCTTCTGAACGCAGTGACACAAGGCTGGAAATCAGTTGCAGGTTATTTTTGACACGATGGTGCAACTCACGCATCAACGCGTCTTTTTCGGCCAGGGCGGCCGCCAATTTCAGTTCCGCTTCAAGTTTTCGCGCCGCCGAAAGCCGCCGCAGTTCGGTCAGGGCAAAAACCCCGAATAAAATCGAAGTGACGGCGACGTAGAACCAACCCTTCAGTGTTTGCATGCGGGCGTACACAATTGGATCGGGCACCAATGCAACTAAAATCTGATCGGAAAATAGGATCCACAGGGAACCTATCAAAAAATAAATAAGCGCCAGCCTGAATGCAGGTGCGGCGGGAGTATCGCCTGTCGTATGAATCAGACCACGCTTAAACAGCGTTCTCATCACGCACTCTGATTTTTGCCCCTGACTGCCGTATATTTGCGCACGAAACCGGAAGGCCGGTAGGTCATTTTTGCCTGTCGCAAGCCCTCGTCGCCCAAATCCTGTTCACGGTTGATATGAGTGTAATGCTTGGGAAGCGCCGCCGCAAAGGCTTGGTTGATAAATTGGTAGATTCCCTTGTATTCCTCTATGCCTTTCTCGAAATGAACCGCAAACATGCGCCCCCTCGCCAGACTTTCACCCAGGCACCATCCTGCCGGCACTCCGTTTACGTAGTACATCGCGCCTTCCATCCCCAACAGTTCGAACAATTCCAAGGCTTCGGTAGCCGCGACCAAATCTCCTTCAATGCCTTTATCCGCGCACCAACGTTCCAGCACTGACAATGCCTGGGGCACCAGATCGCGGGTTAGGGGTCGCTCCTCGTACTTATAGGAATTGATGAAGGCGTTCACCAAATTACGTTTCTTGTGGAATTTCTTGCCCGAAAGTTCCGCCAACTCGGTTCTGAGGTACAGGTAATCGAAGTTATCCCTGTCCTCGCTCACCTCGACTCCCCACTGTTCCAGATGGACACGGTTGGGATCCAGCACAGAATCGGAGATGCCCTTCCAGTAATCGTGGGTGTCGAAGAGCTCATCCAGAATACCCCATCCGGGTACGTCGCAGGGGGTCGTGAAGAAGCGCTTACCGTCGCGCTCGCCGGAGATTATCAGCGTCTTATCCGGTACCTTCGACACGCGGTAGGAATAGCGGCGGCGAAAAAGGTATAGGTTGGAAAAGGTATATTCCGATACACCGTCGGGTGACATGTTAAGCCTGGGATACATCTCGTCGCGAAGATCCAGGGAGATGGGCACGAATTCAGGAAAATCGGGTATTCTCATTTGACTACCAAAATACAAAGATTTCGGGCTCTGAGCAACTATCCCGGTACGCATCAGGCAAGAAGGTCGATCCAAACATAGAAGTTAGGCGGGCTTCATTCCAGCCAGCTTTACAGATGGCGCCGCTTTGTCGCATACTG
>Ga0172379_10009829_pt1 | contig 11711 bp, 8 predicted proteins | sample GrowelOW334metaG_FD_119756 | JGI IMG/M metagenome (GOLD analysis project Ga0172379, IMG submission 119756) | Groundwater microbial communities from an aquifer near a municipal landfill in Southern Ontario, Canada - Groundwater well OW334 metaG | ecosystem: Environmental > Aquatic > Deep... | reverse complement strand
ATTTAAAAGAACTGCCAGAATAATTGAGAGGGGGATCAGGACATAAACCAAGGTACGCACCATATCGACCCAAAAATTACCCAGGGAGCTTTTTGTCTTTGAGATCAGGCCGCGGGTGAGGGCGATAAAAACGCAAATGCCGGTTGCCGCGCTAAGAAAATTCTGCACGGTCAACCCAAGCATCTGGGTCAAATAACTCATGGTTGTTTCTCCGGCATATGACTGCCAATTAGTATTAGTTGTAAAGCTCGCCGCCGTGTTGAAGGCAGAGTCCCAGGCGACATTGGCCAGGTTGGCAGGGTTGAGAGGGAGAAACTTCTGGGTCATTTGCAGCACAAAAAGGAAAAGAAGGCCGAGCAGATTAAAAAAGAGCAAGGCTTTGGTATAAGCCTTCCAATCCATCTCTTCGTTTTGGTCAACGCCGCATAACCGGTAAAGCAATCCTTCCAGCCAACCCAGTAGAGGAGACATAAATGTTTTTTTGCCTTCAAAAACTTTTGCCATGTACAGGCCCAGCGGCGGTGTCAGGGCGATAAGCGCCAGACAGAATATGATCACTTGAAGATAGTCATTAATTTTCATTATGTTTTTCTCCTCTTAAAATTTCTCGGGATTAAACATTGCATAGGTCAGATAAATCAACAGCAAAAGCGCGATTAGTCCTGATAAAATAAATCCCATAGCATTTCTCCTCCTGTTTGCCCCAAAAGCGTAGCACGGTGCTAAGTAAAATTGGCGTAAAGAAAAGCGGAGGCATAATTTTCTTGACTAATCTACAATAATGTATTAAAATACAATATTGTATGAGCCCACTGCGAGACATAAAAGTTAAAGTCTTGGTCGAGATCAGCGAGGCTTTATCGTCTTCTCTTGAGCTGGAAAAAAGCTTAAACTTAATTCTCCAAGTCTTGTCCGACACCCTCGAAATGCGGCGCGGCACAATTGCTCTCGTTAACCCCAGGACCAATGAGCTCCGGATCGAGGTTGCCCAGGGCTTAACCCGTCAGGAAAAAGAGCGGGGGCGCTATAAGATCGGCGAGGGGATTACCGGACGGGTTGTAGCGACCGGAGAGCCGATGGTGGTCTCCGATATCGCGGCGGACCCGATGTTTCTGGACCGGACCCAGGCGAGGAAAAACTTAAAATCGCGTGAATTCTCTTTCCTCTGCGTTCCAATCAAAGCCGGGAATAAAGTTATTGGGGCTCTTTCTGTCGACCATCTCTTTCGCGCCAATACTTCTTACGAAGAAGATATTGAATTGCTGACAATCATTGCTTCTATGGTTGGCCAGGCTGTGCGGGTTCGTGACCTGGCAGAAAAAGATAAGCAGGCGGTTGTCTCTGAAAATGTCCAACTGAAACAGCAATTAAAGGGAAAATTTAAATTTGGCAACATTATTTATACCTCTCCTTTAATGGACGTTGTCCTTGATGGTGCCAGGCAAGTGGCGGCGACCAATGCTAATGTTTTACTGCAAGGTGAATCGGGTACCGGTAAAGAATTAGTGGCGGCGGCGATCCATTACTCCAGTCCGCGGGCGGAAAAGTCTTTTATAAAAGTTGCCTGCGCGGCATTACCGGAAAATTTGCTGGAATCAGAGCTTTTTGGCTACGAAAAAGGGGCGTTTACCGGCGCGCTGGAGAGAAAGCTGGGGCGGTTTGAACTGGCCAATGGCGGCACGATCTTTCTGGATGAGATTGGCGACTTAACTCCGGCTACCCAAGTGAAATTGCTTCGGGTGCTTCAGGAAAAGGAATTTGAGCGGTTGGGCGGCAGCCAGACAATCAAAATTGATGTCCGCTTGATTTGTGCTACTCATCGTGATTTGGCGGAAATGATCAAGGCCGGGAAATTCCGCGAAGACCTGTTTTACCGGATCAACGTTTTTCCTGTTGTTTTGCCGCCTCTCCGAGACAGAAAAGAAGATATTCCGTTGCTGGCGGCCCATTTTACCCATAAATATAATAAGGAAAATAAAAAAGATATTAATGGGATCGACCGGGCGGCCTTGGATATGTTAATGAATTACAATTGGCCGGGCAATGTCCGGGAGCTGGAAAATGTCATGGAACGGGCGGTGGTTTTGTGCCAGAAGGAGCTGATCTCACCCAGGGATTTACCGCCTAATATTGCCCAGGCAGAGGTGGATGTGGAAGCTCATGGCGCGACACTCCCTAAAATTATTGAATCAATCGAAAAACAGAAGATCAAAGAAGCTTTGGCAAAATATAAGACCCAACGCAAGGCGGCCAAAGCCCTGGGGCTTACCGAACGAATTCTCGGTTATAAAATTCTGAAATATGGTTTGTAGTTCTGGAATCACCGGCTTGGACAAGGTTATCCATAATTTAAAATTGGGAGATAATGTTGTCTGGCAGGTTGACGACATTAATAGCTACCGCTACTTTGTTGAACCTTTTGTAACCGAAGCCCTAAAACAAAAAAAGAATTTAGTTTACATCCGTTTTGCCAAACATCCCGCCCTTATTTCCTCTAAACTGAAAATAAAAACATATAAGCTTGATCCGACTGTTGGTTTTGAGGCCTTTTCCAAGGAAGTTCATGAGATTATTACTAAGGAAGGGGAAGGCGCCTTTTATATTTTTGATTCCCTCTCCGATCTCCAATCAGCCTGGGCGACCGACTTAATGATCGGTAATTTTTTTCTGGTCACTTGCCCTTATCTCTTTAAGCTCAATACTATTGCCTATTTTGCTATTTTGCGCCACAACCATGCTTACCGGACGATTGCCCGGATCAGAGAAACAACCCAATTGCTGTTAGACCTTTATCACTACGAAGATAAATATTATATTCACCCGCTCAAAGTTTGGCAGCGTTATTCGCCGACCATGTTCTTGCCCCATCTAAAAACCGCGGACGAACTTTTGCCGATTACGAATAGTGTTGATGCCGCTAAATTATTTGCTTATATCCAGTCTTCTGGGGTTGAAAGCGCGCAGAGGAATCTCGATTATTGGGACAAAATCTTTGCCCGGGCAGAAAGGTTGCTTGGTGAAAAAGGAAAAGATGCGGACAAACAAGCGATGCTGGAACAACTCTGCCGGATTATGCTGACGCGGGAAGAGCGGATGTTAAAGTTAGCGCTGGCCAACTTCACTTTAATCGATCTTTTAAATATAAAAGCCCGGATGATTGGCACAGGCTATATTGGAGGGAAAGCTTTAGGCATGCTTCTGGCCAGAAAAATCTTAATTAACACCCTGCCTGCCGGCAGGCAGGAAAAAGATGGGGGCTGGGACGACTTTTTGGAGCCGCACGATTCTTTTTACATCGGTTCAGATGTCTTTTATACCTATATTGTGGAAAATGGCTGGTGGAAATTGTGGCTGGAGCAGAAAAGCCAAGAAGGTTATTTAGCTAAAGCGGCGGAATTGAAAGATAAAATGCTGGAAGGCCAATTTCCTGACGAGATACAAGAACAATTCCAACAGATGATCGAATATTTCGGCCAATCGCCGATCATTGTCCGCTCGTCGAGTCTCCTGGAAGATAGTTTTGGCAATGCCTTTGCCGGCAAATATGAAAGTGTTTTTAATGTTAACCAAGGTGATCCTGAGGCGCGATATAAAAACTTTGTGACAGATGTGCACCGTGTTTTTGCCAGTACGATGTCGGAGGAGGCCTTAAATTACCGCCTCCAGCGGGGCTTAAGCCAGCATGATGAACAGATGTCGCTTCTGGTCCAGCGAGTTTCCGGCGCCCGGCATAAACAGTATTTTTTCCCTTTTATTGGCGGAGTGGGCGTCTCTTACAATACCTTTGTCTGGCAAAAAGAGCTTGACCCCAAAGCGGGATTATTAAGATTAGTTTTTGGTTTAGGGACCAGGGCTGTCAATCGGGTGGAAGGCGATTATCCTCGGGTAGTGGCCCTGGACAAACCGTTGGCCTCGTCTTATGCCCGTTTGAGCGACCGGGCCAAATATTCCCAGCATGAAATTGATTTGCTTAACATTAGTAGCAATGAATTAGAAACGGTTCCGACGACTAAGTTGCTGGCCGAAGAACCAGAACTTGACCTTAGCCTTATTGCCTCTCCAGACACAGAGGCGCAGAAAAAAATGTCTGAATTGGGCCTACCAGGAAAAGCGGAGATATTAACCTTTGACGGCCTTTTGTCGCAAACTGATTTTGCGCCAAAGATGAAACGATTGCTGGCGATATTAGAAGAGAAATATCAATATCCGGTCGATGTGGAGTTTACCGTCAATTTTACCAGTGAAGCAAAGATGCAGGTTAATCTGGTGCAGTGCCGGCCTCTGCAAGCCAAAGGGTTGGGCGGGGCTGTCAGCCTGCCAAAAAAGATTGATAGCCGTCAGGTCATTTTTGCTGCCGAGGGGAATTTTATGGGCGGCAATGTAATTCAAGAGATCAATAAGATAATTTATGTCGACCCTGATTTATACAGCAATTTGCTGATGTCGGAAAAATTTGAAGTTGCCAGGATTATTGGCCGGATTAATAAAACGTTGGTGAGCCAAAGAGATTCTGCTTTATTGATTGGTCCGGGCCGTTGGGGGACGAGAGATCCTTCGCTGGGTGTGCCGGTCAGTTTTGCCGAGATAAATAATATTAAAGCTTTAGTAGAAGTTGATGACCCTGTTCACGGTTTTACGCCGGAACTCTCCTTTGGTTCTCACTTTTTCCTCGATTTGGTTGAGGCGGGAATATTTTATGTTGCTTTATTTGTTGGTAAAGAAGGGACTTTGTTTAATCAAAAATTCATTTTTGACCATAAAAATCTCTTATTAAGCGTTGTGCCTGAAGCAACAAAGTACCAGCAAGTTGTTAAGATGATCGATTTTGGTCGAGAGCCTCTGAAATTACTCTCCGATATTACAACGCAAAAGGTTGGGTTATTCATTAAGGTTGGAATTGGAACCTGCGACTAAACGTCGCGGTTAAAATCTGACATTTTACAACCTTGTATCCTTTTCATGCCCTTATCTACATAAATGTTGTATCTCCCTCATCAATCTTCTTGGCAATAAAATTGCTTATATGGCAATGAGTGTCGAGCCAGAAGGAGGAAAAGACGATGAGAAGAATGATTGGCTCGATGTTGATTGTTTTGTCTGCTGCCGCGGCTGTGCTGGCGACCCCCTCGACCCAGATATGGAATCCGTCCACCGATGTAAAAACGACAGGTGTGTATCACTTAGATGTTGATAATTATTTTACAGTCAATGACGTTTCATCCGGCGGGTACTCTTTCCCGACTGATTTAGGCCTGTTATATGGTTTACTCCCAGGGTTGGAGGTGGGAGTTGATTCTTCGACCCCGCAGGCGAACTTAAGCACCTCCTCTCTCTTATTTAATGCTAAGTACGGTATTGCGGAAAATGGGGCTTTACCGGCCTTGGCCATCGGCGGTTTTAATTTTGGCAACCACGCAGCCGATCCCAATATTCTTTATGCTCTTGCCGCAAAGACTTTTAATTTTGGCCGCCTATCGGCCGGTTATTTTTCGGGGAGAGAGAGTGTTCTTGGTAGTGGCCAAAATTCTGGTCCTATGTTGACTTGGGATAAATCTATAACTGATAAGCTCTGGCTTTGTATTGATTATGCCGGATCAAATTCAACTTACGGTTCAACTTTCTACGGCGGTTCTTGGAAGTTTGCCTCTAATGTTTCCGTTCTCTTTGCTTACGGCACCTGGAACAATGGAGCGAAACCGGTTATTACGACTCAGCTAGACATAGATATTTAAAAGGAGGAGAAAAAAATGATAAATACGGGAGATACAGCTTGGGTTTTGATTTCAACGGCTTTAGTTATCTTGATGACGCCGGCAGTCGGTTTTTTCTACGGGGGGATGGTACGCAAGAAAAATATCCTGTCGACAATTATGATGTGCTTTGCATTGCTGTTTCTAATTAGTATCCAATGGGTCTTGTTTGGCTTCTCTCTGGCTTTTGCTCCGACCATTAAGGGTTTGATTGGTAATGGGCAATGGTTGGGTCTCTTAGGCGTTGGTCAGGCTCCTCTGCCAGATTATGCCGCCACAATCCCGGCAACAGTCTTTATGATCTTCCAGGCGGCTTTCGCGATTGTTACGCCAACATTATTTGTCAGCGCTTTTGTGGAGCGGGCCAAGTTTTCTGCTTTTCTTCTCTTCTCTTTATTATGGTCAACGATAATTTATGATCCGGTAGCTCACTGGGTCTGGGGGATTGGCGGCTGGTTAAGAATGATGGGGGCGCTAGATTTTGCCGGAGGGACTGTTGTTCACATTACGGCCGGTTTTTCTGCTTTGGCCATCGCCTTAGTGATTGGTAAACGTATCGGTTACGGTAAAGATAACATGGAGCCGAGCAATATCCCTTTGGTAGTAATTGGTTCTGTTCTCCTTTGGTTTGGTTGGTTTGGCTTTAACGGAGGGTCAGCTTTGGGGGCCAATGGTCTAGCGGCATCAGCTTTTGTCGCTACCAACACGGCGGCGGCAGCGGCGGCTTTGGTCTGGATGTTTTTGAGTTGGCTTCACCGGCGGCCAAGTGTTTTGGGGGTTGCGACCGGGGCTGTTGTTGGTTTAGTCGCGATTACTCCTGCTTCAGGTTTCGTTGATCCTTTGTCATCGATCGCGATCGGTGGAATTGCTTCAATTCTTTCTTACTACATGATTGTTTTAAGAATGAAATGGAGAATTGATGAATCGCTTGATGCTTTTGCCTGCCACGGGATTGGGGGATTTTGGGGAGCGGTGGCAACTGGTATTTTTGCCAGCAAAGCGATTAATCCCGCTGGGGCGAATGGGCTGCTTTTTGGCAATCCTGCTCAATTATGGATCCAATTTCAAGCGGCTGTTATCACCGCGGTCTTTGCTTTTGTTGTCAGTTATATTTTAGCAAAAGTGATTGATCTGCTGATCGGCTTAAAAGTTACTGAAAACGAAGAATTGGTTGGTTTGGATATTTCGCAACACGCGGAAAGCGTTAGCTAAAGGGGGGTAAAAAAAATGAAAAAAGTTGAAGCAATTATAAGAGGAGAAAAGCTGGAGGAATTACGAGAAGCGCTTGATAAGGCTGGATTTTCTTCAATGACCGTGACAGAGGTTAAGGGGCGAGGGGCGCAGAAAGGAATAACGTTGGAGTGGCGGGTGGGGGATTATCGGGTTGAATTTATTCCTAAAATAAAACTAGAAATGATTGTTGGGGATAATGATGCGGCCAAAGTTGTGGAGTTGATCCAAAAAGTCTGTTCAACTGGCAAGGTTGGCGATGGGAAGATTTTTATTTCCACGGTTGATGATGCCATTAGGATCAGGACCAAAGAGAAAGGGGCAAAAGCGATATAGGGCGATAATAACCTGCGACTAAACGTCGCGGTTATTATCGATTGGAACCGCGAGGTTCACTCGCAGGTTCCAAGTAAACATATATAACAAAATTGTAGATAATAAATCACATTTTATACAGCATTATTTTAAGTATATTACATAGTAGAGCCAAATATTGTTGATTTTTGGCGCCTTGGTAATATTCTTGCTGTATCTCCATTAATCTAAATAATGGGGGTTGTTCATGATTAACACTGGTGATACCGCTTGGGTCTTGATTTCTACCGCTTTGGTTATTCTAATGACGCCGGCAGTCGGTTTCTTTTATGGCGGCATGGTGCGTAAAAAGAATCTTTTGTCCACTGTCATGATGTGTTTTGCGATCCTTATTTTATTAAGTCTACAATGGTATCTCTGGGGTTTTACTCTTGCCTTTGCTCCTTCAATCCGTGGGTTAATCGGGCGGCTCGATTGGCTGGGTTTAATCGGTGTTGGTCAAGCTCCCAATTCTTCCTATGCGGCTACTATCCCTTTCTTCGCCTTCATGATGTTCCAGGCGGCCTTTGCAATTATCGCTCCCGCTCTGATTGTCGGAGCTTTTGTCGAGCGTATTAGATTTTCTTCATTTTTAATTTTTTCACTTATTTGGGCAACGCTGGTCTATGATCCGATCGCGCATTGGGTTTGGGCTAACGGCGGCTGGTTAAGAAATCTTGGCGTGCTAGATTTTGCCGGCGGTTATGTTGTCCATATCTCGGCAGGCTTTTCGGCTTTGGCCATTGCCCTGGTGATCGGCAAAAGGCTCGGCTACGGCAAAGATAATATGGAGCCGAGCAATATTCCGCTAGTTGTTTTGGGTGCCGCTTTGCTTTGGTTTGGCTGGTTTGGCTTTAATGGCGGCTCGGCCCTTGGGGCCAATGGTTTAGCGGCGCAAACTTTTGTGGTGACCAATGCGGCTGGGGCGGCCGGCGCGGCTGTCTGGATGATCTTGAGTTGGATCCAGCGGCGGCCAAGCATTTTAGGTGTGGCGACAGGAGCCGTTGTCGGATTAGCGGCAATTACTCCTGCCTCTGGTTTTGTCTCTCCATTAGCGGCGATGTTAATTGGCGCCGTCGGTTCCTTTATTGCTTATAACATGATTATCCTGCGGATGAAATTTAGAATAGATGAATCTCTGGACGTTTTTGCCTGTCATGGCATGGGGAGTTTTTGGGGGGTGCTGGCTTTGGGAATTTTTGCTTGTAAGTCAGTAAATCCTGCCGGAGCCGATGGTTGGTTTTATGGCAATCCCCATTTATTCTTAATTCAATTATTTGCGGCTTGCTTTGTGGCGCTATTTTCCTTTATCATTACCTATGTTATTGCCAAACTCTTGGATGGTTTGATTGGACTTAGAGTGAAAGAAAACGAAGAGTTGGTTGGGCTGGATATTTCTCAGCACGCGGAAACAGCTTAACGGAGGAAATGATCATGAAAAAGATTGAGGCGATTATCAGGAGTGAAAAACTGGAAGAATTACGGGAAGCCCTTGATACAGCCGGGTTTTCTTCAATGACTGTGACGGAGGTCAAGGGACGAGGGGCGCAGAAGGGAATTACGCTGGAGTGGCGGGTTGGAGATTATCGAGTGGAGTTTATTCCCAAGATGAAAGTGGAAATTGTCACCAAAGCGGAAAACGTTGATAAAATTATCAATTTAATCGATAAAGTTTGTTCTACCGGCAAAGTTGGTGACGGAAAAATATTTATTTCCACGATTGATGATGTTATCAGGATTCGGACAGGTGAGCGAGGAGAAAAAGCTCTTTAACAAATTTGTAGAGAAATTGACAGATTCCTACAATTTTGTTTTAAATATTGGGTTTATTCTTGGCAATAATCTTGCTAACATATAATAAATAAGTTTAGGTGGTTCGACCTAGCCCCTTGGGATCGGGCACCGAAAAATAAAGGAGAAAATGATCACCATGGTAAAAACGGCAAGTCAGATATTCGGAGAACTTACTTTCAACAAAAAGGTGATGAAAGAAAAGTTGAGTAAAGAGGTCTATTCCAAGCTGGTTTCCACTTTGGACGGCGGAGCGCCCCTGGACGAATCTATTGCCAGTGACGTTGCCCATGCCATGAAAGAATGGGCCATCGAGAACGGGGCCACGCATTTTACCCACTGGTTCCAGCCCCAGCGCGGCGGCACAGCGGAAAAGCACGACGCTTTCTTAAGCTACGGCAAGGATGGCGAGATGATCGAGCGCTTCAGCGCGAAGCAACTGATCCAGTCGGAACCGGACGCTTCGAGCTTTCCTTCCGGAGGGATCCGTTCCACCTTTGAAGCCAGAGGCTACACCGCCTGGGACCCGACCAGTTCGGCGTTCTTACTGGAAGCCGGCGACACTAAGACGCTGGTTATCCCGACAGTCTATCTCTCCTGGACCGGCGAAGTCCTCGACTTGAAAACCCCGCTCCTCCGTTCGATGAAGGCACTGACTGACTCGGCGATCAAACTGCAAAAGCTCTTGGGGAACGATACCGTTAAAAGGATCAAAGTCTACGGCGGGCCCGAGCAGGAATATTTCCTGGTTTCCAAGGAGCTTTACGATTCGCGGCCGGACCTGCGCATCACCGGTCGGACCCTTTTCGGTGCGGCCCCGGCTAAAGGCCAGCAACTGGAAGACCATTACTTTGGCTCGATCAAAGACAAAGTGATGATGTTCATGGAAGATTTTGACATGGAGCTTTACCGGCACGGGATCCCGTCGAAGACCAGGCATAACGAGGTTTCCCCCAACCAGTTCGAAATAGCGCCTCTATACGAGGAAGTTAACCTGGCGATCGATCACAACCTGCAGCTGATGGAGATCATCCGCAAGGTCGCCGATAAGCACGACATGGTAGCGATCTTGTATGAAAAGCCATTCGCGGGCGTCAACGGCTCGGGCAAGCATTTCAACTGGTCACTGGGCGACGACAGCGGGACAAATTACCTGGAACCGTCTGATTCGCCGATCAAGAACATCAATTTCCTGCTCACCCTAGGCGCAATACTTATTGGGGTGAACAAATTCGGCGGCCTGTTGCGGGCGGCCGTGGCGGACGCCGGTAACGACCACCGGCTCGGAGCTAACGAAGCCCCGCCAGCTATCATGTCCGTTTATCTGGGAGAATATCTGGCCGGCCTGATGGATGATATCGAGGGGATCGGCAGCAACGTGAACGAAAAGATCCTCTCGCATCTTAACCTGGGCGTCAAGAACCTGCCCAAGGTGGCCAAAGATACCTCCGACCGGAACCGGACTTCGCCGGTCGCTTTCACGGGCAATAAATTCGAGTTCCGCGCCGTCGGTTCATCCCAGAACTGTTCGGAAGCGGGGACCACCCTAAACCTGATTGTCGCCTACGGTTATGATGAGATCACCAAACGGCTGTCAGCCAAAAAAGGGACTAACATCGAGGAAAAAGCGATCCTGGTCATGAAGGATGTTCTGAAAGAGACCAAGAAAGTTCGTTTTGAAGGGAACAATTATTCGGATGAGTGGCACAAGGAAGCGGCCAAGCGGGGTCTGCCTAATGCGAAGAACACTCCGGATGCCCTTGAGCAGATGCTGGGAAAAGATAGTGAGGCGCTGTTTGAGAAATACGGGGTCCTTTCCAAGCGAGAACTGCATTCCAAGGTTGAGATCAAGCTGGACGCTTACGTTAAGATCAAGGATGTTGAACTTAAAGCGGGGTTAAACATCGCCAAAACGTTAATTCTGCCAGCGGTCCTGGAACAGATCGGTCTGCTGGGTGACGCCGTCAAAGCGACGTCGAAGAGCGGAGCTTTGGGAGCAGACCTGAAAATTGCATCAACTCTGTATTCCAACATCAAAGCGGCGATCACCGGGCTGGAAAAGACGATCATCGTTTGTGAAAAGGAAGATGATCTGGAGAAGAAGGCAAAACTGTATGCTGCCAAGGGAGCGAGCGCTTTGGCCGACCTGCGCGCGAGCGTTGATAAAGCTGAGACCTTGGTCGCTGACGGCTTATGGCCGATGCCGAAATATCAGGAGCTTTTAACGATTCTGTAATTTTCTAAGTTTAATGAAGAAGCATTGTAAAACTAGTTAGCAATTCGGAAACCTGCGAATAAACTTCGCGGTTTCTTCATAAGTATTAGGAACCGCGACGTTCAGTCGCAGGTTCCTAACCAGTTTTATTAAAATTTATTACAAAAATGTCCCATATTTGGGCCATATATACATAATTGTATTTTTTTGGCTTATTTTATCCTCTTTTTCCAGGTAATAAAATTGCTCTTAGTAATATAAGGCCCGTAAAGGCCCTTAAAGTGTTAAAGGGCTTCAAAGTGTTTAAGGGCAAAAAGATAAAAGGGGAAAATATGCCGAGTAAAGAAGATATTCTCAAGCAGGTTAAGGAT
>Ga0172379_10009828_pt1 | contig 11711 bp, 11 predicted proteins | sample GrowelOW334metaG_FD_119756 | JGI IMG/M metagenome (GOLD analysis project Ga0172379, IMG submission 119756) | Groundwater microbial communities from an aquifer near a municipal landfill in Southern Ontario, Canada - Groundwater well OW334 metaG | ecosystem: Environmental > Aquatic > Deep... | reverse complement strand
GAGCGGAGGGCCGGGAATTACCCGAGCGCCCCCGTAGCGGAGAGGAGGCTCAGGCGCTGCGCCTGAGGGGAACCACGGGAGGGTTCCCTGTTGGGTCGAGGGGCGGAGCGGTAATTTCCGGGCATCCGCGAACCCTCCCCTGTGTTAGATGGGGCGGCCAGCTTTGGTTTTCCTGGGACAGCTGTGTGGGAAAGGGCCTAATATCCGAGTGGGTCCAAAGCCTGTAAACAGCTGGGTCCTTCGCCTTTTACAGTTGACCGGACTTTACCGTAAAATTTATTTGCGTCTTTCCGCCAAGGGAAGCCGACTTGAGTTATTAGATGCGGATTAGGAGGAATAAATGAAATTGATAGCAAGCATGGTAGTATTGTTCGGCATGGCGGGTTCCGCCTGCGCCGGAATGGACAACGGGAATGCGTTCGGCATGACTTTGTCAGCCGTAACCGATTCGGCGTCGCAGCTTCAAATCCCCGAGGTTATGAATAAGTCCGCGGCCGCTCCCCAGGAGACCCGTTTTAAGTCTCTTGTGAAGATGTACGACTCCATCAAAACACCCGCACCGGCGCAAGCGGAAGTTACCGGCTCGTTCCTCGGATGGTGCTACAGGAGCCGTACCCCCAACACTTCCGAATCCTTCTCGTTGCTGGGCAAGGAAATTGCGACGACCCCGGATAACGGGCCGCTTTTTCCTCAAAGCCCGAAAGAATTCCAGCTGACGCTTGAAAGGAATAATGGAACTATAGGCCAAGATGTATGGGACGGGGAGACCGCGAGAGTGGTGGATCGCAGTCTTGCTTCTAAACACGACGCTCTCGACTATAGGGTCCGCCGGTACGTCGCCGAGACGGGCGAAAATTATTTTATTGCGAAGATAGTCATCCTGAAGAGCTATGACGATCAGAAACCCGGGGAAACTAACGCCATGTGCTACTTCCCCGATAAGACGGATGGGGAGGGGCAGAGTTCCAGTGGTGGCGCCACCTACTACAGTTCGCAGAAGCGCAATTAAAAGGCTCTTCATGGTGCCAGTTTTATTGGGCATCGGGTAGACATCGGGGACATAAACCTGTTTTCAGCGGCTTGGCCGGCAGGTATTATGTCCCCGGTTTCTTTCCATGCGTTTACGCGGGTGTTGCTAAAGCGCATTCCCTACCGCTATAATTAAGTATTGCCATGTCCCGTAAACTGAAGATCGCATTGAAAACTTTTTCGGTGTTGCTCCTTTTATACGGATGCTATTTATGGTATCTCGCTGAGCAGGGCAACTTCCACCCTATCACGCCCGGAAGCGCCTACCGGTCCGCGCAGTTGGATAGGGACGAGCTGGAACACTACATCAGAAAATACCGCATAAAAAGCATTTTGAACCTGCGCAATGATACCGCGAATGCCGCTTGGTACGAAGAGGAGCTGAAGATAAGCGCAGAACACGGCCTCGTTTATTACCACGTTCCCTTATCCGCGAAAAGAGAGCCCAAAAAGGAAAGCGTGGAGAAAATAATAGATGTCTTTAATTCCGCGCCGCGGCCCATTTTGATACACTGCAAGGCCGGGGCCGACAGGACGGGGCTGGCGGCGGCGATCTGGAAAGTGGTCGTGGACAAGGAACCGAAAAATCAGGCGGAGAAGCAGCTTTCAATACGGTTCTTTCATTTCCCGATAGGCGGCCCCGCCGCTTTGGACCGTTTTTTCGACAGGTGGCAGCCGTAACGAAAAAAGTCCGCCCCCTCCGGGCGGCCCCCCCGCGAATGCGCAGACTGCCCTACTTGTAAAACCGTTTCGCTTCATTCTGGAAATCCACAAGATAGGGTGAGAACGGGATCAGGGCTTTCCTGCCGGGCGCCGCTTTATAGTCCGGATCGAACAACTGAAGACCGCCTTTATAAACTTCAAGCGGCATCACCAGAGAATACCCGTCTTTTATCAGAGCCGAAGTATCCCAGGAAAAAACCGACACAAAGGGCCGGGCTGTCCGGTTGAATATATCCATGCCGTTGGAATAATCCGCCGGCGGATTTTTGACCCCGATCAGCTTCATCAGCGCGGGGGCTATGTCCATATGGCTGGTGGGAGAGTCGACAACGGCCGCGGCGCGGCCGGGCACGTAAAACACCAGCGGAACCCTGACCTCTTCCGGGCTGTAGCCCCGGTTATGCCCGTGATACCCCCGCTCGAAGAACGCCTCGCCGTGATCCCCCATGATCAGCACCGCCGTGTCCTTCAGTCCGCCGACGCGCTCCAGTTCCTTAAGTATTTTCCCCACGAGCGAATCCTCAAACAGGATGGAGTTTTTGTATTTGTTGAAAAGCGGCAGCGGCGCCGCTTTGTCGACGGCCAGATAATTAACGTCGCCGTCAGCCGGGAAGAACTTGCCCGAGCCGGGCGGATATTCATAGCCGCCGTGGGAAGCGTCATAAAAGATAAAAGCAAAATATGGCTTCGCACTTTTTCGCTCCTTCACGAACTTTATGAATTCCCCGGTTATTTCTATGTCTTTGGCGACCTGGTCCTTACCTTGCGGCCGGTCATAAATGCCCTCTCTCGGCACGTTGACGAAACAGGTCTTATTGAACTCCGGAAAGCTGAGTTCGGCGCTGGCGTACAGCCGCAGATCATAGCCCTGCTTCTTCAGCTCGTCTATCAAAACCGGGCCCCGGCGCTCGCCCAGCATTGAGAACCAGTAATTGCCGTATATGCCGTACAGGACGGAAAAGATGCCGAATCTCGTGCAGTTGCCGCCGCTATAATGTCCCCTGAACACCGTTGACTTGCCGGCGAACGCCCAAATGTCAGGCGTTACCTCCTTACTCATCACATCATGCCGGAACGAATCCACCACGAGGATAAGGATATTAAGCGGTTTTTTGGGTGGGACAGTTTCAAGCGGTCTCTTCGGGTAATCCAGCTTTGAATACTCCTTGCTGACGCTGACCCTGACCTCCTCGTCCAGCTTAACGCCCAGGCGCTTGCTGGCGAAGCCCCTTATATTCAGCTGTTGATAGAGCGGAAACAGCCTGAGGTTCCCGGTTATATAAACGTTGTCATACAGCGTCCCCCAGGCGCACAACCCTTTATCCAGAACGACAAGACATAGAAAGAGCGCGAGCAGGCCCTTCCATTTCCGGGAAATAAGACCCGTGATCCCGGTCCTGCCGGCGGCCGACCGCGAGGCCAGCCTGTAGAACCAGACCTCCAGCGCCAGCAGAACGGCGATGATCGCGCAGAATAATATTCGCGTGGCGATTCCCTGCCCCAGGGAGTCTATCCCGCCGGGCGTGACAAGCAGATTTACCACCATGGAATTGAAATGGAACCGGAAGATCTTATAGATGACCACATCCAGCACCAGCGCCAGCTGTATCAGGGCGAAAACAGGCGCGAAAACAGCGAGCCCGGCCCGCGCGAAATAAAGGAGCAGCGCGGCGGGCAGCAGCGCGGTATAGATCATAAAGGTATTGGAAAGGTATGCCGTTACCGCAAAAGCCAGCTCAACCGGGTGGGATCCTACGAACAGAAAATACCCGGACCCGATGAAAAGCGAGAGCAGAAAATTGCAGCCAAGAAACCCCGCCAGAGAAAGAAAACCGGCTTTTTTCATAATCGCACCAGTTCGTATATCGCCGCGTAATATTCGTCAAGGACGATGGTTTTAACGGGCTTTAATCCGCATTCGCCGAATTCCGCCTCAATAGCATCCCTGTCCAGATAGATCCGGGTGGAAATCTTATTTACCCTGGTTGCCGGATCTACACCCCGCAGAATTTCTTTATTTGAAACGGGCAAGCCGATGTGCGTGCTTAAAAGTATCGAGCCGCTTTCAGAAACAGAATCCCTCAGATTGTTAAGCAGGACCGCCCTATCTCCGCCTATCAGACAATGGAGAAGATCCTTTGCCACCAAGAGGTCATAGGGCCGGTTGAGATAAGAGGCGGCGCTCAGCGCATCGCCTTGATAGAAATTGACATTGCACGGGTTGTCTTTCTTTTTCGCCATTTCCACCGCTATTTTGGAAAACTCAAAAGCGTCTATTTTTACTCCCGGTTTCGCGTATGCCAGGGTAAAATTACCGCCGCCGCAGGCGGCCTCAATGATCTTCAACGGTCTTTTGTTTTTAATAAAATCCGATATTTCCTCCTGAAAAGCGCTATTAAGCGCGTCGATCTGCTGATGCCAGTCATTGATCCCGGAATCGCTGTTTTTCAGATACCAGGGGTCCATATCATAATATGTTTTCCGCTTGGGACCCTTAAAATCCGTTAATGTCATAAATGGTCCTTTGTTCTCTGTAAGACCCGTCAGAAAGCGCGACATAGCTTTTGGATAAAATCCGGTAAAAGCCCGAACCGGCACTATTAGTATAAACAAGGGTTTGCGGCATGTCAAATGATGGGGCGGGACCCGCGAACCCCCGCATCGCGGGGACACACGGCGCAATGAACGAACCAAAATTTATATACTTAGGGGGGAGACTATGGATATAAAACGCATTGCGGCCTGGCTGGACGAGAACGGGCAGCCTAAATTCCGCCTGAAGCAGATCGCCGACGCCGTTTACAAAAAAGGCGCCGCCACCTTTGAGGAAATAACCGGACTGCCGGAACCGCTGCGCAACGCCCTCAAAGCAAAGTTCCGTATTCTGGCCATAGAGCCCGACGTCATACTGGAATCCAGGACCGGCGACGCGGTGAAAGGCTCGTTCAGGCTTAAAGACGGCCAGAAAATAGAATCCGTTCTCCTGAATCTGCTGCCAGGCAAATGGAGCATCTGCGTTTCTACCCAGGTGGGCTGTCCCGTGCAATGCGTTTTTTGCGCCACCGGGCGCAGGGGTCTCAAGCGCAACCTCTCGCCCGACGAGATCGTTTCGCAATATATATTCTGGGCCAATTACCTGAAAGCCTATCGCCCCGGAGAAAAAATAAGCGGCGTGGTCTATATGGGAATGGGAGAGCCTTTCCTTAATTATGAAAGCATGGCCGAAAGCCTGAAGACATTGACCGACCCCGGCCTCATCGGCCTCGGGGACAGGCATATCTCGGTATCTACGATCGGGCATGTACCCGGCATACGGCGCTTCGCCAAAGATTTCCCGCAGATAAACCTGGCCGTATCGCTGCACGCCGTAGAGGAGGAGCTGCGGTCGCGCCTCGTGCCGCTGAACGACAAATATCCGCTGTCCCAGATAGCCAAGGCCCTGAAGGACTACATTTACGCCACCAAAAGAAAAGTTTTTATCGAATACGTACTGCTGGACGGAGTCAACAACTCGCAATCGGCGGCCAGACGGCTCAGCGAATGGCTGAAAGAAGTGGCCGCGCCGAAGTACTTCACCGTCAACCTTATCCCTTACAATATGACAGTGCAGGAGTACAAAACCCCGACGAGGGAAAGAGTCGAAGCTTTTTCCAACCTTCTGCTGACCCTCAATATCTCCTGCACCGTCCGCAAAAGCCTGGGGGCGGACATAGCCGGGGCCTGCGGCCAGCTGGCCGCCAAATAAAAAAGCGCCAATAAAAAACCGGGCGCGGGAAGCGTCCGGTTTTTTATAGTTTTTAAGAAAAAGATTTATTTTTTCTTTTTCTTGGTTTTGGCGTTGACCATTTTGGCGCGGGCAACGTCGCCGGCCTTGTCGAGGTAATAAAGGAAACCGGCTTCCTTATTGACTCCGACTTTGGTCACTTTCTGGGGTTTGCCGCCCTTTTTGCCGCCGCGGGCCATTTTGGCGCGGGCAACATCGCCGGCCTTATCTATGTAATAGAGGAAGCCGTCTTCTCTTTTAACGCCAACCTTTTGTACTTTTTCACCCATTTTAAAGTCCTCCTGAGACATATCTCCAATAAGGAAATTTTACACTATATCGTCGTGAAATGCAAGGAAAGAAAAGCGCGGCAAAGCGGCGGCCCCGCCGCGAACGGAGCGGAACTCAGAGATTTTCCGTGAAGAACTGGGTGACCCGGTTCTTGTAAACCTCGCCGCCGACTTCGGCGCACTTGCCGTGAGAAGCCCCGGTTATCACCCACAGCTGTTTTTTTTCGGAGGCGCACAGGCCGAAAAGGGTCTCCGCGTCGCGGAGCGGCACAATGTCGTCGTGATCGCCGTTGATCATCAGCACGGGCGCCTTAACCTTGCCGATATTATGCGCCGGACTGAACGGCTCCGGGTCCGCGCCGAGCTTCAGCTTCACGAACGCCAGGGTCAGGGGCACCAGCGGGTAATACGGGACCTTGGTGCGCAGCCAGCTCCAGTTGGCTATGACGCGTATATAGGAGAGGAAGGTGTTCTCCGCCAGCAGGCACTTCAGTTCCGGATATTTGGCGGCCGCGAACACCGCCACTGAACCGCCCATGGAGGAGCCGAACACGGCGGCGTGTTCCATGGCGAGCGGGCGATGCGCCTTCAAAAAGTCATAAGCTGCGTCAAAATCGCGCGTTTCAAGATAACCCACGCTCGAGATGGCTCCGCCGCTTTCCCCGGAAGCGCGAAAATCGAAATAAAAAAGATTGAAGCCTTTTTCCGCCAGGAAATGGGTGTCGCGCAGCAGGTCTCCCCGGTTGACCCCCCAGCCGTGGCAGAGGATGATGGTCTTTCCGGTCTCTCCGCCCACCGCCGGAATAAACCAGCCCCGCAGAGTCAGCCCGTCGGCCGTGGGAAAATCGATGGTCTCATACGCCAGCCTGAACTGATCCGGGAACATCGTGACCGGTGTGCGCCGTTTCGTCGGACGGATAATGGAGTAGCTTTTAAAGTAGGCGACGCACACGGCCGCCGCGGTCAGACCGAATACCGAGAAAAAAAACCAGTTCAGGACTTCGCTTATATTCATGATATTTCCTTATTTTCCCGTAAAACGCGCCTTATTGCAGCCCCCGCAGGTCGAGCAGATCGAAGTAATCGTACAGACCGGGCGACTGGCCCTTAAGCCAGAGGGCCGCGCGCACCGCCCCTTCTGCGAAAACCTCGCGCGACTGCGCCCTGTGAGTCAACTCTATGCGCTCATAAGGCCCGGCGTAAAGCACGGTATGGTCGCCGACTATGGCGCCTGCCCGCACGCTGGTTATGGGCACCTCTCCCTTGTACACGGCTTTTATGCGCGCCTTATACTTTAACGCCGTGCCAGAGGGAGCGTCTTTTTTAAACTTATGATGACTTTCGCTTATATGGATATCAAAACCGGGCAACCTGGACGCCATCAGGCCGGCCACGGCCATGGAAAGGTTGACGGCCGCGCTCATGTTAGGAGAAATAAAAACAGGGGTGGTTTTTGAAAACCGCCTGATACTCGCCAGCTGGCTTTCATTAAAGCCGGTAGTGCCGATGACCAGCGGTTTTTTATAACGCGCGCACAGCGCGGCGTGAGCGGCGCCGGCGGCCGGGACCGTAAAGTCTATGGCCACATCGGAGGTTTTAAGCGCGGTTTCAAGGCGCCGGAGAAAGCCGGCTTTCCCGGCGGTTTTAAGATCGAAGGCCCCAGCCAGCGAACAGCTCGGATTGCTCCGTATCTCTTCCGCGACCTTGACGCCCATTTTACCGGCGGCGCCCAGCACAAGAACGGCTGTTTTCGAAGAACCCATCCGTAGATTATAATTATTTAACCGCCGTCTGACAATGCGCGTTACGCCGCTCCTCCGCGGTTCACGGTTTCACGTTTTTGCATTGCGCTTCGCCTACACGGACATAAAGGCGGGCATAGTCCGCAAGAAGACCGCCGAACTTTTCAAAATCCAGATACTCGGCCTCGGGGACCGGAAGCAAACGGCGCGGGTCCCATTTGGAATATCGGTTCTGATGAAGGATCCCGGGCAGTTCCTGGAGATAGAACCTGTCCGAGCCGCCGTTGCATTTTTCCACATGGACCAGAGGAGAGTCCGGGCTCTTGTGCGGTTGAACTTCGATGGTCACGTATTTTTCGGTTCCGGCCAGAGAACCGGCTTTACTCAGACCGCGCAACAGTCCCTTGGCCACATCGGCCCTCAGGCCCGGCAGCAGGGTGACCGGACCGTATTCCTCCGGTTTCGCGAACGCGGTCTTTTTATCCGCGTCGGAATCGACCGCGATGGGCGTCGGCGCCGGCAACGCGACCCCGCCTCCCGGATCGGACGAAAGCTGTTCGACCGCGCGGGGAGCGTCCCTGAAATCGGACGGTCTTTTTTCCGTTTTACCGCCATGCAGCGCAATTAAGAAGGCCGGCAGCAGCAAGAGCGTCAGGCCGGTCGCAATTCTTGTTTTCATATAAACCCCGGTTATCCGCACAAATTCAACTGTATATCTAGCATACCACCGACTCCGGAGCTTGTCAAGCCTATGTGGGCGCCGCATCTGGGCCTATGGCCTTCAGGCGGCCAAGGCCCCGCTGGAGCCGGCTTTTTTCAGAAACCGGAAGAAGGATTGCCCATTCGGAAATATTTTTGCTATTGTTACTGATAATGACCTACATACTGGCCGGCGTCGTCGCTTTGCTCCTTGCCGTCATCGGCTGGCTGCTTAACAGGATCTACGCGTTGAAGCTGGACAAACCCGGTTCCGAAACGGAGAACGGGGACGTTTCCCTCAGGAATACCTGGAGCAAGTTCGATGAACTGCTCACCAGCCTCCTGACCATACATGAAATAGGGATCGTCAACGCCGGCTCCATAAAGAAGGAAGAATTCTTCCAGACCGTGGTAAAAAGCGCCTGCGACCTGATACGCGCCCCCCGGGGCTCGCTGATGATCTTCGACGAGGAGTCCAAAGAACTCAGGATAGTGGCGTCCAAGAACATCTCAAAAGCGGCCCTTGCGAACACCAGCATCAAGCCGGGCCAGGGCATCGGCGGCCGGGCTTTCGAGACCGGGGAGACCATATTCGTCACCGACCCGGCGCATAACACCCAGTACAAGGATTTCATCGGCCTTGAAGACCAGAAGGAACCCTTCATCTCCCTGCCACTCAAGGTTAAGGACAAGCCGTTCGGGGTGCTCAACCTTCATCTGCCGAAAGAAAAAGAGTCCTTCACCGATTACGACCTGAAGTTCCTGACGCTGCTGGCCGGCGAATCCGCCATCACGCTCGAGAACATAAAACTGTACGAGAGCATAGAGAATTTCTACCTGGAGATGGTCCAGACCCTGGCGCGCGTGATCGACGCGAAAGACGCCTATACCGGAGACCACGCCGACCGGGCCCGTAAAAAAGCCTGTGCGCTCGCGGAAGAGCTGCATATGCCGGGCCAGATGATAAAATACGTGGAGTACGCCGCCCTCCTGCACGATATCGGCAAGATCGGGATCGACGGCAGCATCCTTTCAAAACCGGGACGCCTTACGGAAGCGGAATACGCGGAGATAAAAAAACACCCGGCCATAGGCTACCAGATCCTTTCCCCCATCCATTTCCTCGGTCCCGTGGCCCAGATGGTCCTTTATCACCAGGAATGGTATAACGGCATGGGCTATCCCGAAGGCCTAAAGAGCGAAGAGATCCCTCTTGGCGCAAGGATCGTGGCGACTATAGACGCCTGGGACGCCATGATGAGCGATCGCCCCTACCGTAAAGCGCTTTCCCGCGAGGTCGGCATCTCGGAACTGACCAAAGGCGCCGGCAAACAGTTCGATCCCCAGGTCGTTGAGGCCTTCCTGAAGCTTGAAAGCCGGGAATGGAAGGACACGGCTAAAACCGAAGGTTAGCGTCTATGCTGACCATAGTTCCCACTCCCCTGGGAAATCTCGAAGACATCACGGTGCGCGCCCTCAAGGCGCTGCGCGGCTGCGATCTGCTGCTCTGCGAGGATACCCGCAGGACCGTCAAGCTGTTGAACCGCTACGCCATCTCCGTCAAGCTGAGCCGCTACAACGAACACGATGAAAAATCGGTAGCCGAGGCGGCCATTCTGTTGAGAGCCGGGAAGAACGTGGCGCTGGTATCCGACGGCGGCATGCCCTGCATCTCAGACCCCGGCAGAAAACTCGTAGCTTTGGCCCGGGCCGAAGGCATTCCTGTCGTGGTCCTTCCCGGGCCTTCGGCGGTGGTGACTGCCGCGGCCGGTTCCGGGTTTCCGGTGGATTCCTTTGTTTTCCTCGGCTTTTTACCTAGGCCGCGCGGAAAGATAGTAAAGGCGCTCCAGAAAGCTTTCGAGCTTGAAAAGACGGTCATACTTTATGAATCGCCCTTCAGGATAAAAAAATTCATTGACCTCGTCTGTGAAGAGTTCGGCCGCGATACCCGGACGGTCCTGGCCAGGGAACTGACAAAGGTCTATGAGGAATGGATAACCGGGACGGCCGGGGAGGTAAAGGAAAAACTGGCCGCGGTCCGGGAGGTGAAGGGCGAGATAGCGGTGCTGCTTCGCCCGGCCTCCTTCAAAGAGGACGAGGCGGAACCCGGGGACGGTGAGCGGGCTCCGGTGATGTTCGTATGCACAGGCAACACCTGCCGCAGTGTGCTGGCCCGGTATTACGCCGTCAAAGCGGCGGCGGACCGGGGATTGGACCTTAACTTCACCTCCAGCGGTCTGTCCGCCGAAGGCGCTATCCCTACGCCCGCCCCGGTAAAAATGCTGCTGAAAAAGGAAGGGGCTCCGGATTTTGAGCACACACCCGTCCAGCTCACCCAGGAACTGGCGGAGCGGTCCGGACTTATCCTGGCCATGACGCACGCGCAAAAAGCGGCCATTCTGGAAAAGTTCCCGGCCGCGTACGACAAGACTTTTACGCTGGTGGAGTATGCCGGCTTCGGGAACGGGGACGTTTCGGACCCCTTTGGCCGGGAAGAGATCTTTTACTTCGAGGCTTTCCGCCTGATAAAGAAAGCCGTTGATTCCGTTTTGACCAGACTGGCAAAAAAAGAGCTAAAATAGCAGAAAGAAGCTCTGGCTAAGGAGATAGCATCATGTACGATGAAATAAAGAAGAACGATCCGCAGCTTTACAAAGCCGTTAAAGGCGAGGTTCTCAGGCAGCAGAACAACCTGGAACTGATAGCTTCCGAGAATTACACTTCAAAGGCCGTGCTCGAGGCCCTGGGCTCCGTTCTTACCAACAAATACGCCGAGGGCTACCCCGGCAAGCGATATTACGGCGGCTGCGAACATGTCGACATAGCCGAACAACTCGCCATAGACCGCGCAAAGAAGCTTTTCGGCGCCGAACACGCCAATGTGCAGCCCCATTCCGGCACCCAGGCCAACATCGCGGCCTACCTTTCCCTGATCAACCCCGGCGATACCGTCATGGGTCTGAACCTTTCGCACGGCGGGCACCTTTCCCACGGCCACCCCCTCAATTTCTCCGGCCGCTACTTCAGGATCGTCACCATGAACGTCCACAAGGACACCGAACTGCTGGACTACGACGAAGCCGCGAAACTCATTGAAAAGGAACGCCCCCGGCTTATTATGGCCGGCGCCTCCAACTACTCCAGGATCTGGGACTGGGAACGGCTCAAGAAGATGGCCGACAACTGGAAGGCTTTTCTGGTCACCGATATCGCCCACTACGCCGGCCTGATAGCCGCCGGAGTCTATCCCTCCCCGGTGGAATACGCCGACGTGGTAACCACGACCACACATAAGACGCTGCGCGGACCCAGGGGCGGACTGATACTTTCCAAAGCCCCGTACGCCAGGGCCATAGACCGCACCAATTTCCCCGGCAACCAGGGCGGCCCTCTGATGCACGCCATAGCCGGCAAAGCCGTTTGCTTCAAGGAAGCGCTTGCCCCCTCGTTCAGGGATTATCAGCT
>Ga0172379_10009827_pt1 | contig 11712 bp, 11 predicted proteins | sample GrowelOW334metaG_FD_119756 | JGI IMG/M metagenome (GOLD analysis project Ga0172379, IMG submission 119756) | Groundwater microbial communities from an aquifer near a municipal landfill in Southern Ontario, Canada - Groundwater well OW334 metaG | ecosystem: Environmental > Aquatic > Deep... | reverse complement strand
CGCAAAAGACAAAGCCGAATTTGGACAATTTGCTAAAGAAAGATTCTTGCATGACATTTTGCCAGTTTACGATAATTTAAGATTATCTTTACAGCATGCCGATAAAGAGGCAGACAAAAATGGTTGGTTAGAAGGCATAAAGCATATTGTCAAACAATTTAAGAGCGTATTAGAAGATATGGGAGTTGAAGAAATACACACAATAGGAAAGAAATTTGATCATCATACAATGGAGGCCTTGGAAGGCAAGGGCGAATACGTTACTAGAGAAATTGTGCCAGGATATAAATTAAATGGAAAAGTTATCAGAGCCGCCAAAGTCGTTGTCGGCGACGATAAAAAATAATCTAAAATTAATTTCTGCTTCTTTATAAGTAAGCAGAAGGAGGATAAATATATGACAGCAATAATAAGATGGACGCCATTGCTCGAACCATTCGAGGAAATGGATAAAATGTTAAGTGATTTTCCTAACCAGATGGGTTTTATGCCGGCCGTGGATATTTATGAAGATAAGAATAACGTTATTGTTGAAACTCAGCTGGCTGGTGTAGATCCGGAAAAAGTTGACATCTCAATTGAAAATGACGTTTTAACTATCAAGGGCGAAGGTGAAAAGAAAAGTGAAATAGAAGAAAAGAATTACTATAAAAAAGAAATTAGACGCGGCAGTTTTTACCGCAGTGTTCCTTTGCCGGCACATGTCATCGGTGAAAAAGCAGTAGCAGAAGCTGACGGCGGAGTTTTAAAGATTATGATTCCGAAAGCGCCAGAAACAAAACCAAAGACCATTAAAATCAAAACTAAAAAATAATAGCGTCAGGAGCTTCTGGCTCCTACTGACTGTGTAACTTGTCTTAGGAGTAAATGTTTATGTCTTTGATAAATATTTATTAAAAGGCTTTTATGCGGTCAGTAGGGATTAGAATTTCCCAATTATTAAATAATTATTTTTCATATCATGTTGCGTGTAGGCGTTATGTGCTATGTAATAAAGTATAAAAAACTATGTCAAAAATTTTAGGAATTGACTTAGGCACGACGAATTGTGCTATGGCCATTATCGAAGGTGGCCAGCCAAAAATTTTAGAAAATGCGGAAGGTAACCGCACCACGCCTTCAGTGGTTGCTATTTCTAAAAACGGCGAACGTTTAATCGGCCAGACCGCCAAACGTCAAGCCGTCACTAATCCGGAAAATACGGTTTACGCGATTAAGCGTTTAATTGGACGACGCTGGGAAGACGAAGAAGTGCAAAGAGATTTAAAGAATATGCCTTTTAAAATTGTAAAATCGGGTGAAGGTGTGAAAGTAGAAATGAATGGAAAAGAATATACACCACAAGAAGTTTCGGCTATGATTTTAGCTAAATTAAAAGCTGATGCCGAAGCCAAACTTGGCGAAAAAATTACCGAAGCAATTATTACCGTACCAGCTTATTTTAATGATTCACAGAGACAGGCAACCAAAGACGCTGGGAAAATTGCAGGGCTCGATGTAAAACGTATTATTAACGAACCGACAGCTGCAGCTCTAGCTTACGGTTTTCAGAAAAAGAAAGGCGAGCAAATCGCAGTTTATGATTTAGGCGGCGGTACTTTTGATATTTCTATTTTGGACGTCAGCGAAGATACGGTTGAAGTAAAATCAACCAACGGCGACACGCATTTAGGCGGTGAAGATTTTGATCAGCGTTTGATAAAGTGGATTATTGATGAATTTAAAAAAGATCAGGGAATTGATTTGTCGAAAGATACTTTAGCTTTGCAGCGCATTAAAGAAGCGGCCGAGAAAGCTAAAATTGAATTATCTACCACCATGGATACGGAAATCAACCAACCATTCATTACGACAGATGCCAACGGTCCAAAACATTTAGTGATGAAAATGAACCGCGCTAAACTTGAAGAATTAGTTGGTGATTTAGTTGAGAAAACTTTAGAGCCATGCCGCGCAGCCTTGAAAGACGCCGGTTTATCAGCTAGCGATTTAAATGAAGTGGTTTTAGTCGGCGGTATGACTCGCATGCCATTAGTGCAAAAAAAAGTAAAAGAATTTTTTAATAAAGAACCACACTTAGGCGTTAATCCGGATGAAGTCGTAGCTTTAGGCGCTGCCGTTCAAGCCGGCGTTTTGCAAGGCGACGTTAAAGACGTATTATTATTAGACGTTACACCTTTAACTTTAGGCATCGAGACTTTCGGTAATATCGCCACACCTTTAATCGAGCGCAATACAACGATTCCAACCTCCAAGTCACAGGTTTTTTCAACTGCGGCTGACAATCAAACCAGTGTTGAAATTCATATCGTTCAAGGCGAGCGTCCAATGGCGCATGATAATAAAACTTTAGGTAGATTTATATTGGATGGAATTATGCTAGCACCTCGCGGCGTTCCACAGGTTGAAGTAACTTTTGACATTGATGCTAATGGAATTTTAAATGTTAGTGCTAAAGATAAAGCTACTAGCAAGATGCAAAAAATTACCATCACCGCTTCTTCTGGTCTTTCTAAAGAAGAAGTAGAAAATATGCGTAAAGAAGCCGAGATGCACGCTGATGAAGATAAAAAGAAAAAAGAGCAGGCCGAAATAAAAAATCAAGCTGATTCTATCGTTTTTCAGATGGAAAAATTAATTAAAGACACTGGCGATAAAATGAAACCGGAAGATAAAAAAGAATTGGAAGAAAAAATTGAAGCCTTAAAAAAAGTTAAAGACAGTACTGACGTTGAAGATGTTAAGAAGAAGTTAGAAGATCTAAATCAGTCTGCGCAAAGAATTGGGACTGCTATGTATCAACAACAACAGTCTGCTCCTGGAGCGGATGCTGGACAAGCTGGCGGCGGAGAGCCAAAAAAAGAAGAAGGTCCAATTGAGGGTCAGTTTGAAGAAAAGAAGTAAAATGTTCTGATAGGTTGCTTAAAGAAATTTAAGCAACCAATTGAGTACATTAAAGTGAAGGAAGGAGAAAAATACCATGGAAGGTCACACAAATCATCGTCAGGGTGTGAATTTAGGATTTGTAATCGGTTGGGGACTATACTTTGTCCTCATAAAGTGGCTATTTAGTACGGTTTTAGGAGAAGAAAGAGTTGATAATTGCGTCCTTTCTTCTGTTAAATTTTTTTTGCCTTTAACATCGTCCTTTTTGGCCTTGGCATTTGTAGGACATTTTGTTAAGGAACGTAGTCTCTATCGAAAGAAGTGGACAAGTTACCCATGACGTCGCAAGACAAAGGAGGAGAGCTATGACAGCTTTAAAAGCAGTCGGCTGCAATTTCGTTGCTATCTTTTTTCTCGTTCTATTCATATCACTGAAAAGCGGGAGAGATGTAGTAGAGGAAACCAGAATATTCAAAGCCCAGCTTCGTGATAGGTTCTATCATGAGGCAGCACTACTCGCGCAACTGTGATGAGCGAGGAAAGGAGAAAAATAAAAAGGGACGTTAGTTTAAGCGTCCCGACAAAATAATTAAGAGATTATATACTAAATTACAAATAAATTTATGTCTACTCAAAATCAACCTCAACCTCAAGAAATTAAAATTGCGGATAATATTCCGGGAGCGGAATATGCTAACGCCGCACAAATCAGCCACAACAAAGATGAGTTTCAGTTATTCTTCTTTAATATCGTCGGCCAGTCTGGCCGTGTTGTTAGTAAGGTGATCACTAATCCGGGCCACTATAAAAGAATGATTGCTGCTATGGCTGACAATCTGAAAAAGTATGAAGAGAAATTTGGCGAAGTAAAAGAGGCGGCGGAATTAGATAAAGAAATTGGATTTAAAGCATAATTTAATTATGGGAAAAGACTATTACAAAGTACTAGGCGTTGACAAAGGTGCGAGTCAAGATGAAATTAAAAAAGCTTTTCGGCAGAAAGCGCATCAATGTCATCCTGATAAATCTGGCGGTGATGAAGCAAAATTCAAAGAATTAAACGAAGCTTATCAGGTACTAGGTGACCAAAAGAAAAGGGCACAATACGATCAATTTGGGTCGTCTTTTGAGCATGCGCAAGCTGGCGGTGGCTTTCAAGGATTTGAAGGCTTTCGTGATTTTTCCGGCTACACCAATGGCTTTAATGTTAACATGGACGACTTGGGCGAGATGTTAGGTGGCTTTGGCGACATTTTTGGTTTTGGTGGCGGAGCGCGAAATAAAAGAGCTCGTCGCGGCCGTGATATTCAGATGATTTTAGAAGTTGATTTTCTAGAAGCGGTTTTTGGTGCTGAAAAAGATGTTTCGCTAAAAAAGACGGTAAAGTGCGATCATTGTCACGGTAATTGTGCGGAACCGGGTAGTAAAATTGAAACTTGTCAGACTTGCGGTGGCAGCGGCCGAGTAACTAAAGTACAAAGAACAATCTTGGGCAATATGCAAGTTCAGACAACTTGCGAGACTTGCGGTGGTGAAGGCAAATCATACAATCAAAAATGTACTAAGTGCCACGGCTCGGGAGTATGTCAGGAAATTGTTAATTTAAAAATAAGTATTCCCGCCGGAATTAACAACGGCGAGACTATTCGTCTATCTAGTCAAGGTGAAGCGGGCGAAAAAGGCGCACAGAGCGGCGATTTGTATTTACAAATTAGAGTCAAATCTGATAAACGTTTTGAGCGTGACGGTTATGACATAAAATCCAAAGCGGAAATCAGCTTTACCCAAGCGGCTCTGGGTGATAAGATAGAAATTGAAACTGTGGACGGATATGTTAAATTATATATACCCGACGGCACTCAATCCGGTACAGTTTTTAAGCTAAAAGGCAAGGGCGTAGAACGTTTACAAGGCCGTGGTCGCGGTGATCATTTGGTTGAATTGGTCGTAAAAACGCCAAAAAATTTAAGTCGAAAGCAGAAAGAATTACTAAAAGAATTTAATAATTAAATTATATGATAAATGAAAAAGGACCAAAATATCCTGGGGATAAAAGAGGGGGTGGGGAAAATAATGTGAACCCAGAAGATGTAAGAAAAGCTTTTATAGAAATGATGGAAAAATTCATTGGTCCAGAGGACTCCAAAGCTGTCGTAGCAGAAGTTGAAGCTTCTAAAAATTCTCTTCATACTATCCAACGACCAAAATCAGAGACAGGGAAAGAAGCTTTAGTAAAGCAGAGATTAAAAGAGCTAATAAGAAAACATTATAATGATTATAAGATAGCCAGAGAAGACGACTTCATCGACGGTATTATTTTTAAATTGAAACAGGAAATCGGAACAAATCCGTACTATAATTTAGACGATACGGTTTTGGAGGGTTTTACAAGGTCGTTAATTAATGAAGTGAGGAAAGAGAAGCAACAAGCCGTGACAAAAATTTTAGAAACTCACAAAGAAGATGCAAGAAGACGTTCTCGGAGTTATAAGGATAATGACAAAGACGACGAAGAGTAAGATAATTGTTTTATATTTTTAAATATTAAAATCAAAGATATGAAAAATAATAAATATGTTTTTATAATTTTGCTGGCTTTGCTAATGGTCGGATCGTTAGTTGGTTGGTCAGCAAATAATTATCTACAAACGCAAAGCGCGACCGCCAGACAGTTGCAATTTGACGAGCAGGACGCGACCATTACGGCGATAAAGAAAACTACTCCGGCAGTTGTTAGCATTAGTGTTATCGACGATATTGTATATACTGAAGTAGATCTGGGAACGGGGCAAACTACAAATATCACAAAAAAACAAGTCAGAGGCAATGGCACTGGTTTTATTATTTCATCTGACGGCTATATTTTGACCAACAAGCACGTCGTAGAAATCGGTAGTAACAATGCTTCTTATAAGATTATTTTAAATTCAGGCAAGCAATACTACGCTCAGCTAATCGGCAAAGACCCGTTAAACGATTTGGCGGTTTTAAAAATTTTTGATAAGAATTTACCCTTTGTTGAGCTAGGTGATAGCGACAAATTAGAAATGGGGCATACGGTTATTGCTATTGGCAATGTGCTGGGTCAATTTAGCAATAGTGCCACCAAAGGCATTGTTAGCGGCTTGGGAAGAAGTTTAACTGCAAGCAATAGCGCCGGCAATTCAGAGTCGCTAGACAACGTCATCCAAACTGATGCGCAAATTAATCCAGGCAATTCCGGCGGGCCATTGGTTGATTTAAACGGCAAAGTAGTTGGCATAAATGTCGCAACCGAAAGTTCCGGTGCTTCTATTGGCTTTGCCATTCCTGTTAACGATGCCAAGCCAGTAATAGATAGTATAAAAACTATAGGTAGAATTGTGCGTGTACGTCTTGGCGTTCGTTATGTTATGATAACGCCGGCGATAGCGACCGAAAATAAATTAAAAAGTCAAAGTGGCGCCTGGCTAACTAATTTAGAAAGTGACGATCCGGTTATAGTAACCGACTCTCCAGCGGCTGCAGCTGGTTTACAGGAAGACGACATTATTACTGAAGTAAATGGTAAAAAAATTGAAGGAAAAATTACCTTATTTTCAGTTGTGCAAAAGTATAAACCCGGCAATAAAATAACCATTAAATTTTTACGAGGAGATAAAATACTCACTAAAGAAATAGTTTTGACTGAATTTAAGTAAAAAATATCCACATTGCATAATCTTGAGCAAATTTTTAGATTTTTTAAAAGCGCGTTTGGCCTCAAGCGTGCTTTTTTAGTAGTGGAAGCGATAAAATTTTTATGCTATAATAAAAGTGTTAAAATTAGCAATAAAATTTATGAAATTTGACTTTATCACTATCGGCGGCGCAACTGAAGATATGACTTTTTATACCAGGGAAGGGGTTGTGGTTGATAACAAAAAGGATATTCTAAAGCAAAAATTATTAGCCTTTGAGTATGGGGCGAAATTGCAGGTTGATAACGGATATTCGACCTTCGGTGGTGGAGCAGCCAACGCCGCTGTTTGTTTGTCTTTGCTTGGCCTCAAGGCAGCGGGTTTGGTAGCCGTCGGCGATGATAGCCGTGGCACTTACATTATTGACAACCTAAAGAAAAAAGGCGTTAATACTTCTTTGGTTAAAAAGATTCCAGGCGCTAGCTCTGGTTTCTCTTTTTTAATAGCAGGACCGCAAAACGAGCATGTCGTTTTTTCACATCGAGCAGCTAATGAAAAATTGAATATCGACGCCAATGATTTAAAAAAGTTAAAACAGACTGATTGGATTTATCTAACCTCGCTGTCTGGAAATTGGCAGGGCGTTTTAGCTAAAGTTTTTAGTTTGAATAATATAAAAATCGCTTGGAACCCTGGTCATGTCCAGCTCCATCGTGGCGTAAAAGTTTTGGGTAAATATTTTAAGAAAACAGAGGTATTAATTGTCAATAAAGACGAGGCTTTAGAGTTGGTAGTATCAAGCGGCAAATATAATAGACATAATGGAAAATTTTTGGATGATGTAAAAAATCTGTTAAAAATAATAAAAGAGTGGGGTCCCAGAACCGTCGTCATCACTAGTGGAAAAGATGGAGTAGATGTTTATGACGGTAGAAATTTATATCATCAGAATATTATCAAAGAAAAAAAGAGAATTAACACCACGGGGGTAGGCGATGCCTTTGGCTCTTCTTTCTCAGCCGGCTTGAAAATTTTTAAAGGAGATGTAAAGAAAGCTATGTATATGGGTGTTTATAACACTGCATCAGTGGTCGGGTCTATGGGTGCGCAGTCAGGACTATTAACGAGGAAAGAAATGATGAAAAAAATAGCTAAATAAAATGATAAAGAAACTATTTACTGGTCAAATAAATAGTATAACAATTGCAGCGCTACTCGTGGCGCTGTCTTCTTTGGCTAGTAGGGCCTTGGGCATTTTTCGTGACCGTATTTTAGCTGGTCAATTTGGTGCCGGCGATACTCTTGATATTTATTATGCTGCTTTTCGCATACCGGATTTAATTTACAACTTAATTGTTCTCGGAGCTTTGTCGGCCGGTTTTATTCCGATTTTGACTAAATTGATAAAAGATTATAAATGCGATAAGGGATGTTCAGATTCGGAAACCAACCAGGAGGCTTGGAGTTTGTCTAATAATGTCCTTAATATTCTTTCGCTGATTCTAGTTGTGTTATCTTTGTTAGGTTTAATGTTTTCTCCTTGGCTGACTAGACTTATTGCCCCCGGTTTTTCTCCAGAAAAGCAGGCGCTTACTTCGAGTTTAACCCAGATAATGTTTTTATCTCCGTTCTTTTTAGGCATTTCTAGTATTCTCGGCGGGATTCTGCAGTCTTTTAAAAGATTCTTTTTCTATTCGTTATCTCCGATCTTTTATAATGTCGGCATAATTATTGGCGCTATTTATTTAGTGCCGCTATGGGGCGTCTATGGTTTGGCCTGGGGTGTCGCAATCGGAGCCTTTTTCCATATGATCATTCAGATCCCAGCTGTATTAAAGTTGGGATACCGTTACTCATTTAGGATGGATTTTAAAGACGGTAATACTCGTCAGATAGGAATAATGATGATACCCCGCACTCTGAGTCTAGCTGTTAATCAAATAAATTTTATTGTTATTACTGTGATTGCGTCAACCTTGGCCGGCGGTTCTCTGGCGATTTTTAATTTAGCTAATAATTTACAATCATTTCCTATCGGTATTTTTGGTTTATCTTTTGCCGTCGCTGCCTTTCCGGCTTTGTCAGCTGTCGCTTTTGACAAGAAAAAATTAATAGATAATTTTTCTAATATCTTTCGCCAGATATTATTTTTTATAGTTCCCTCCACAGTTTTGCTGCTGACATTGCGCGCTCAAATTATTCGTGTAATTCTAGGGACGGGCCAATTTGATTGGAATGATACTATTTTAACTTTAAATACTTTAGGCTTCTTTTCTATTTCTTTATTCGCCCAAGCTAGTATTCCGCTCCTGATTAGAGTTTTTTATGCCAGACACGATTCTAAGACTCCTTTTTATATCGGTTTGATATGTGTCATTGTTAATGTTTTTCTTTCAATATTTTTGAATAAAAAATTCGGCGTTTCGGGATTGGCCTTGGCTTTTTCGATTTCAAGTGTTTTGAATTTTATTTTACTTTGGTTAATATTAAAAATGGAAATCGGAGAAATGGATGAAGTGCGAATTTTATTTTCGGCCATTAAATTTTCAATCGCCGCCTTGGCCTGTGGCGTAACCGTTCAGGTTATGAAACTATTAGTCTGGCCGTTTATTGATATGACCAGAGTTTGGGGAGTCGCAACCCAAGGCTTAGTAGCCGGTCTGGCCGGCACTCTGGTCTATATACTTTTTTGTTATCTGCTTAAAAGCGAGGAGCTATTTAGTTTTTGGGACTCATTAAGGAGACGCTTGTCCTGGAAAAAAGTGGAAAGCATAGACCAGGGAGAAGCAAGGGGGTTATAAAATAATTTTCAATTTCTAATTTTAAATTTTCAAATAATATGGTTGATATTTTGTTAACTAATGATGACGGCTATAGTTCTAGGGGGTTTTATCCGTTGTTAAAAAAATTGTCTAATAATTTTTTAGTTGTGGCAGTTGCCCCTTTGTCAGAACAGAGTTGGATTGGGAAATCGATATCAATAGCAAGGGAGGTGTCACTGTCAAATATTAAACTCAATGAGTTTGATATTTCTGCTTTGAACGGTACTCCGGCGGACTGCGTACAAATTGGCTTATACGATGTAATAAAAGGGAAGCCAAGATTGGTTGTTTCAGGTATTAATCTTGGTCTAAATACTGGGCATGGCAGAATACTTAGCTCTGGCACAATTGGTGCTTCAATGGAAGCATTTATAGACGGGGTCAAATCCGTATCATCATCTATTCATATTCCTGAGAATATTGAGATAAAAGATATTGACGAATCGGTTTTTAAAAACGCAGCAGAGATAACTGAAAAAATAGTAAAGATACTTATCGATAAAACAATAGGCGATAGTATAGACTTAGTTTCAATAAACATACCATTGGGCGCTACGATAAACACAGACATAGAGATCACTAGGCCACACAGAGACCCGTATGGTAAGTTATTTTATGCCGACGGTGACAAATTTAAACACAGAACCCCGCCTATTAATTTTCGCGACGCCAAACCAGGAACTGATTTAAGGACGTTGGCAGATGGGAAGATTTCTATTACGCCAATTGATTTAGAATTAGCCTCAGATAAGTCGATGAAAATTATGAATCGTATTTTGAAGGAAGGATGGTAGCTCTTCTTCTTTTTTATTATTTTAAAAATTTTGTTTTAATGTCAAAAAATGTTATAATATATAACAACTCGATACTTGTTAACAAGCTATCATTTTAAGTTTTTATGGCTATAAAAACGATTAGAAATGTTAAAAATTTGTACGGGAAAAAAGTTTTATTGAGAACTGATTTAAATGTGCCAATTAAAAAAGGAAAGATTTTAGATGACTATAAAATAGAGCAGCAATTGGCAACGATCAGATTTTTACTCGAAAAACATTGCCGGATTATTTTAGTCTCACATCTAAGCGGAACGATTCCCGGTAAGTTTGATGAAAAGTATTCAGTTAAACCAATTGCTAAGGCTCTAAGTAAGATGCTTGGGAAAAGTATAGTTGTCGTTAAAGAGATAAATGATTTTGAGGCGGGAAAAAAGATAAGCAAGGCAAAGTATGGCGATATTATAATGTTAGAGAATATCAGATTTGAAGAGGGGGAAGAAAAAAACAGCCGTGCTTTAGCAAAAAAATTAGCTAAATTAGCCGATATTTATATTAACGACGCTTTTGCGGTTAGTCATCGCGCGCATGCTTCGCTTAGCGCTATTAAAGACTATTTACCATCTTATGCCGGTTTATTAGTAGAAAAAGAAATTATTAATTTGAATAAGGCCTTGCATCCGCAAAAACCGCTTATAACTGTTATCGGTGGTTCAAAAATATCTACCAAAATTGCTTTAGTAAAGAATCTAGAAAAAAAATCGTCATATTTGTTAGTTGGCGGCGCACTGGCTAACAATTTTTTATTAGCCCATGGTTATGAAGTCGGCAAATCAATGGTTGACGAAGAGAGTATCGGTTTTGCCAAAAAGTTCAAGAGCCATAAATTAATTTTACCGGTCGACGTAACGGTCAGCAACCGCGCCAAGGGAGGCGAAGTGAGAGTAAAAAAAGTTAACGACGTTAATAAGACGGATTATATTTTTGATATTGGTCCTGAAACAATTAGACTATATTCCCACTTTATTAAAAAAGCAGCCACAATTATTTGGAACGGTCCGATGGGTAAATTTGAAGAAGGGCAATTTAAATACGGCACCATGTCTATTGCTCGGGTAGTGGCAGCGCATTCCAGAGGCAAAGCCTTTGGTGTGGTTGGCGGCGGTGAAACCGTCGAAGCTTTAGAGAAGACAAGTATGTTTGAATATGTTGATTGGGTTTCAACCGGAGGCGGGGCAATGTTGTCATATTTGGGTGGCGAGCCCATGCCCGGATTAGAAGGTATCATTTAATTTTTTTTTAATTATATTAGTAACTAGATTTTTTAAATTATATGTTTGAAAATTTAGAAAATAATAAGCCAGCAGATAATAGCGCCAACCTGGTTAGCAGTCCCAATACACCCTTGCTGGGAAGTATGCCAAGTGATAAGGCGCCGGCTAAGGAAAGTAGTGCTAGTAATTTTGCTCTGGTAAATGAAAAAAAATCGGGTAACGATTTTGAAGAAAGAGTACAGGGATTATATAACAAGGGGCAAAAAAGAGGGAAAAGATATTCTGCCATTGGTATTAT
>Ga0172379_10009826_pt1 | contig 11714 bp, 7 predicted proteins | sample GrowelOW334metaG_FD_119756 | JGI IMG/M metagenome (GOLD analysis project Ga0172379, IMG submission 119756) | Groundwater microbial communities from an aquifer near a municipal landfill in Southern Ontario, Canada - Groundwater well OW334 metaG | ecosystem: Environmental > Aquatic > Deep... | reverse complement strand
ATCGCGGTACGGCAAATCCGAAGCGAGATGAACATTCCGATGTCGAAAACAATCGCGTTTGTTGCCAGCTGCAACGAGTTTGAAAAACAGACCATCCTGGAAAACAACCGGAACGCTCTGCAAAAACTTCTCCGGCTCGATGAAATGACCATCGGCATGGCATTGACGAAACCGGGGTATTCCGCCAGCTCTGTAGTGAATGGTCAGGAAATCTTTATTCCTCTCAAAGGATTAATCGACACCGGAATCGAACGGGACCGTCTGCAAAAAGAAATCGACCGTCTGGAAGGGCAACTGCGCGGCGTGATGTCGAAACTGAACAATCAGAATTTCGTGGGCAAAGCCGCCCCCGATGTGATTGAAAAAGAAAAGAACAAGCAGCAGAATTTCGAGCAGACCATTCAAAAACTGAAGGCCAATCTGGAACAGCTAGTTGGATAACCGGAATGACACATTACAGCACGGTCAATCACCTGACCGTGCTTTTCTTTTTTCACACCTACAAACTCCGGGCACTGTTCTGCTGGAATCTTCACGGCAGGATCCGCAAAATAAAAAACACTTTCTTTTTTATTCACCTGTTGAAATACTTACCGCATACCAACTTGAAGAAATTCCAGACCTATTCGTCCGCATAGAACAACACCGAGCACAAGGACATTGGATTGCCGGATATGTAGCGTATGAATGTGGTTATCATTTTGATACAATTCTTCCGTCGTACACAAATTCCGGTTCGCTACCGCTCGTCTGGTTTGGTGTGTATACCGCTCCGACGGAAGCAGGTTCTCGCATACTGGATGAAATCGCTGCAGAAAAACTAGATGACGTAATGAATCCACTGTTGTCAATCGGGAAAGATGAATATCATGCAACCGTTCACACGCTGAAAAACTATATTGCAGACGGAGATACTTATCAGGTGAACTTTACCGATCGTTTTGAATTTTCTTTTAAAAACGATCCACGCGATCTCTACTTCTCCCTTCGCCGTAAACAACATGTTCCCTTCGGTGCATTTTTGAATCTCGGCAGCGCACAGATACTTTCCTTCTCACCGGAGTTATTTTTTCGGAGAGAAGGTTCTTCCATCATCACGAAACCGATGAAAGGAACCTACCGGCGCGGAAGAAACAGCGAAGAAGATCAACGGTTTTCCAATTGGTTAAAGAACGACGAAAAAAACAGAAGTGAAAATCTGATGATTGTCGATCTGTTGCGAAACGATATCGGCCGGATTTGCGAGATCGGTTCCGTTGAAGTGAAAGACATGTATGCGATTGAACGATACGAAACTGTTTTGCAAATGACATCGACCGTCACGGGCAGGCTGATGAGCGGCGTTTCATACTATGAAATTTTTAGAGCACTCTTCCCCTGCGGTTCGGTAACAGGCGCACCGAAGATCCGCACGATGCAGATTATTAACAAGTTGGAGCGCCTCCCACGGGGAGTGTATTGCGGTGCTATCGGCTATATCGCTCCGGACGATCGCTCGGTCTTCAACGTTGCGATCCGTACGGTTACCATATCCGATCAGCATGGAGTGATGGGGGTCGGGAGCGGCATCGTGTATGATTCTGAACCGGAAATAGAATACGACGAATGCAGGCTAAAGGGAGCGTTTCTGCTAAATGAACAACCGGAGTTTCAATTATTTGAAACGATCCTGTGGAATCGCGAATATACATTTCTCGACCGTCACTTGGAACGGATGAGCGGATCGGCAGAGTATTTTCAGATTCCCTATTTGGCGGAAGTAATCAAAGATGTTTTGAGAGCTGCAGAACGAACATTTCAACAGAACATACTGTATCGGGTTCGCGTATTACTTTCCCGAACAGGAATCCCCACTCTCGAAGCAAAAGAATATTCTCTTCCGCTGACTTCTATAATAAAAATAGCAGAAGAGCGAACAGACTCTTCCAATATATTCCTCTATCATAAGACAACAAATCGTACACTGTATGAGAAGTACCGAAAAAAAGCAACGGAAGAAGGAATTGCCGATTATCTTTTCCTGAACGAACGGAACGAAATCACGGAAGGTTCTATCTCCAATATTTTTGTGGAAAATAAGAGGCTCCTTTCCACTCCTCCCGTACATTCCGGTGTATTGCCGGGGGTTTTTCGCAATGAAGTATTACGGACAAATTCTCTCGTAGCTGAGAAAATCATCAACATTGACGACCTAAGGAAAGCAGATGCTCTTTATCTCTGCAATTCGCTCCGCGGTTGGAGTAAAGTAACGCTTTCCGAATAGCCTTTTTTTCGTTACTTTCTAAGCATATTCATGTCCGAAACATAGTTCTCTTCGGATTATTCTTGGCGAAAACAAACCCTTTATTGAATGAAACTTGCCATCACATTAGGGCTTTGCCTCTTCACTTTTATTAGTGCACAGACCAGTTACAATGTCTCATTCATCGATCAAATAAACAGCTACGGCGCTAATCCTTCTGCGAGTAATTATTCTGAAGTTTGGGGTTGGACAGATACCATAAAGAACAAGGAATATGCCTTTATTGGAACTAAGTACGGAACATCGATTGTCGATATTTCCGTCAAACCAATAAAAGAAGTTTCCTTTCTCATGGGACCGACTTCGAACTATAATTATCACGAATTCCGGACATATAAAAATTACCTCTATATCGGAGCCGAGGGAACAGATGTAACCCGCCGAGCAGGCATCCAGATTATTGATCTTAGTACATTGCCAGACTCCGCCTCGTTCAAAAAAGTATATGTGTGGATTGATACGAACTCCACGACAGGATCCATTACAAAATATTATCGAGCACATACCGTATCGGTGGAAAAGAACTTTCTGTATATCAACGGAGGCAATGATTTTGGCGGAACAAAAGTATTGGATATTACCGATCCGCTGAATCCCCGACAGGTTGGATCATACGGAAAAGGGAACAATCCCTATGTCCATGACTCCTTTATCAGAAATGATACATTATACGCCGCCGCAATCGGCGTTGGCAGGCTCGATATCGTTGATTTTACGGTGAAAGGACACTATCACCAACTCACATCATCCAAAGTAATTAGCAAAACGCCCACCGTTCCGGAAGGGCGGACACATCAAGTGTGGTTGAGTGAAGACGGAAAAACAATGTTCGTGGCTACCGAAGGGTCTAGTGCAAATTTTCCATTTAATCTTCATATCTATAATATTTCTGATAAGACAAATCCGGTCCAGATTGCTACTTGGACATCTAGCCCGATGAAGAGTATCCACAATGTTTTCGTAAAGGGAGATTTTATTTATATCGCGTATTATTCGGATGGATTTCGGGTTCTCGATATTTCAAACCCTTCGATTCCCATAGAGGTTGCCTATTACCGGACATACTCTCCTGCTATATCGAATCCTCCCGTATTTGCAGGTGCATGGGGTGTCTATCCTTATTTCCCTTCCGGGTTGGTCGTCGTATCTGATATGAACACCGGGCTTTATGTGCTGAATGTGAAAGAAAAAAAAGGGGGAAGAATTACCGGCACTGTAGTCGATGCTTCAACACAATTGAAACTCACAAATGTTTCCGTGACAGTTCAGGAAATGAACAGGACATATTCAACGAATTTTTCCGGTCAGTTTTTATACGGATCGGCTGAAGGAAACCATACGGTAACTTTTTCCAAAAGCGGATATGTCACAAAAACGATATCGATCTATACATATCCTGCAGTGTTGGAGACAGTGTATGTTTCTCTCACGCCCAATATTAGTCCCACGGCAATTGAACAACATATTTCCCTCTCTACAGAATTTGCTGTGTCGCAAAATTTTCCGAACCCGTTTAATCCATCAACAAAAATCTCGTTTTCCTTACCGGAGGAAAATAATACATCACTTAAAGTCTTTAATTCGCTGGGACAGGAAGTTGCAACGTTGATCGATCAACCACTCCGTGCCGGAACTTATTCTACGGAATTTTCCGCGGCAGCACTCCCCAGCGGGATATATTTTTACACATTACAATCCGGCAGTAAACACTCGACAAAAATAATGGTGCTGACACGATGAAAAATCTAATCGTTCTTTTTGCATTCACGATTCTGCTCCCTGCACAAGAACGGTACAGTAAAGTTGAGATCCCGGTATCATCAATGGCCGAACTGCGGCGCATCGATGATCTTGGCATTGCCGTAGATCACTTCGACGGTGAGATCGGGGGATCGATTTCATTATTTTTGAGTGCAACCGAACTACAACAATTGACTCGTGCCGCAATCCCATATTCCATCCTAATACAGGACTGGAATGAATATTATACCAACACTCTCATGAAGCGATCCGCACCAGCCAGACAAACCGGTGATTCACTGAAATATTTTTCCCTTGGCAGTAAAGGAGGACACTTTACGATGCAAGAGATGATGGATCATCTTAAAATTTTAAAACAGTTGTATCCACACTTAATCTCTGATACAATCCTGATTGGGAAGAGTATTGAAAATAGGAGTATTATAGCTGTAAAAATCTCGGATAATCCCAATACCTCGGAACCGAATGAACCAGAAGTATTATACACAGCAGTCCATCATGCTCGAGAACCTCAGGGTATGACCGGACTCATCTATTACATGTATTGGCTGCTGGAAAACTATAATAAAGATCCCGAAGCGACATATCTGGTGAATAACCGTCAACTGTGGTTCATTCCACTTGTCAATCCAGACGGATATGAATTTAATGGAGCAGGTAATATGTGGAGAAAGAACCGCCGGCCGCTTGCCGGCGGATATTATGGAATCGATCTGAACCGAAATTACGGCACGTATGATATGTGGAATGCTCCTAATGGAGGTTCCAGCACTTCTTTTGGAAGCGATACATATCGAGGAACGGCGCCATTCTCCGAACCCGAAACGCAGGCAATCCGGGACTTCATGCTGACTAGAAATATCCGAACGTGTTTCAATTATCATACGTATGGCAATTACATCATCTACCCATGGGGGTACAGTTCCTTAGAAAGCGATGATTCTCTGTTATACCGACAATGGACCTTCGATATGTCGACAAACAATCGATATTCTATTGGAACAGATCTTCAAACTGTCGGTTATTCCACGCGTGGAAATTCCGATGACTTCATGTATGGAGATACGTCGAAACCACGTGCGTATGCCATGACACCGGAGATCGGCACTACCGGATTTTATGCTTCCCCAGAAGAAATTATACCATTAGCCAAAGTGAACCTATTGCAAAACAAACTCTTAGCACACTATGCAGGATCATATTTGGTGGTTCGCTCCTTTTCCGTAAACGGATCTGTTTGTTCCGTTGTGCTTCAGAATAACGGTGTTGAAAATCTTACGAGCATTCCGATTGACATTTCCATTTCGAACGGATTAGTCACACCAACAATTCCTTCCGGAGATATTCCCTCATTTGGCAAACATGAGATTTCATTTAATTTCACTGCAATTAACGGACAAATCCAATCGGGCATGCGTGCGACTATTTATTTCAAGGATTCCGTCGACGCATTTCAAAAAGGCGGCATGATCAATGATAGCATCACATTCTTCACCGGAAATCCAATGCTGCTCTTCGGTGACAGTGCAAATTCTTTTGACAATTGGTCAGTAGGATCATGGGGAATCACCGATGATGGTATCAACGAAAATACTTTCTTTACGGACAGTCCAAACGGGAACTATCTGCCAAACACAGATAACGTCATGACACTGTTTTCTCCGATTGACCTTTCGGGATATCAGTTCGCCGAATTAAAATTTAAAACAAAGTGGGCGATCGAATCGACATGGGATTTTGGAACCGTAGAAGTTTCGACGAATAACGGATCTTCGTGGAGTACTCTCAGAACAAATTACTCACGGAAAGGATCAGGTCGAAGCCGCTCGGGATTTGGTAAACAACCTTCCACTGCATACGGTTACGATGCATTTGTTCCCGGACTCACGTGGGTAGAACAATCGGCAGATCTGACGCCATACATTGGGAAACAAATAAAAGTACGATTCCGCCTAAATACGGATGGCACTCAACAACGCGATGGATGGTACGTAGATAATATCTGTGTTTTTGCCTATCCATTCCATCCCAATGCAGTCACCTCCTTCTCGACGCTACATGAATATTCTTTGTCGCAGAATTTTCCAAATCCCTTCAATCCTTCCACGAATATTCAATTCAGCGTGAAGGAACGCAATCAAATCTCTCTTCACATCTATAATAGTATTGGACAGCATGTTGCCACTGCAGTTGATCAGGAATTGGATGCAGGAACATACTCAATAAATTTTGATGCTAAACAGTTGTCATCGGGGGTTTATTTTTATAGATTTACATCTGGAACATATACTGATATCAAAAAAATGGCTGTCATAAAATAATGAAAACGATTGATATCCCAAATTTTCGGATGAGCCCAGTAGTCGATCACGTTGGGATTGAAGAGCGCGTGGCACGGTTTACCGCGCGCAGCATTAAAAAATCGTCGAAAATGCAGGCGTTAAAACTTGCCCTCAGCATGATCGACCTGACAACGCTGGAAGGAAAAGACACGCCCGGGAAAGTGAAACAGATGTGTTATAAAGCGATACACTTGTGCGACCAATTACAAGGTCTGCCGAGTGTCGCCGCAGTGTGTGTTTATCCCAATCATGTCCGTACTGCAAAACTTGCGCTCAACGGATCAGGCATTAACGTGGCATCTGTCGCTACGGCATTTCCCAGCGGAAATGCAACCCGTGAAGTGAAACTCGCCGATGTGCGGTTTGCAGTGGATGAAGGTGCGGATGAAATCGATATGGTTCTCTCTCGCGGAGAATTTCTCGAAGGGAATTATGCTTTCGTATACGATGAGATCTGTGCGGTAAAGGAAACATGCGGTAATTCCCGATTGAAGGTGATTTTGGAAACTGGCGAACTCTCCACTCTGGATAACGTCCGCCGTGCAAGCGATATTGCCATTTCTGCTGGCACAGATTTTATTAAGACATCTACCGGAAAGATCCAACCTGCTGCCACTATGCCGGTGACGCTGGTAATGCTTCAAGCGATTAAAGATCACTATTTTAAAACTGGCAAAATGGTCGGCATGAAACCCGCCGGAGGAATTTCTACGGCTAAATTGGCGGTTCATTACCTGGTGATGCTGCACGAAACGCTCGGAGATGCATGGATGACGAATCATTGGTTCCGGTTCGGCGCAAGCAGTCTCGCCAATGACATTCTGATGCAGATTGCAAAAGAACAGCGGGGCGTATACCAAGGAAAAGATTACTTTTCTATAGATTAAGCTCTACGAACGGAATGCAACAGTTTTCCGTTAATGTGATATAGAGAGAAATAGATGAATAATACCGATACGACACCTAACACCGGAACCTCCTTATCCTTTTTCAAAGACTGGAAATATGCCCCGGCGCCGGAAAGCAAAGACCATATTCAGTTAAAGAAGCAGTATGGTCTCTTCATCAATGGCGCATTTGTTCAGCCACAGAGCAAACGGTATTTCGATACAATCAATCCTGCTACGGAAGAGAAGATTGCTGAGATCGCCGAAGCAAATGAAAAAGATGTTGATACTGCTGTAAAAGCCGCTTCAAAAGCATATTCCAATGTATGGCGCAAGATGCCCGGCAAAGAGCGCGCAAAATATATTTATCGCATTGCCCGAATGATTCAGGAACGCGCTAGAGAATTCGCAGTTATCGAAACGATGGACGGCGGCAAACCGATACGAGAATCACGCGATATTGATGTACCGCTTGCAGCGAATCATTTTTTCTACTATGCCGGATGGGCTGACAAGCTGGACTATGCTTTCCCCAACCGTCACCCCCAACCGCTCGGCGTAGCAGGACAAATTATTCCATGGAATTTTCCACTGCTGATGGCTGCATGGAAAATCGCTCCCGCCCTTGCCACTGGTAACACCGTCATCCTAAAACCTGCTGAAACAACTTCGTTAACAGCATTGAAACTGGCGGAGATTATCGCCGAAAGTGGATTGCCCAATGGAGTTGTGAATATCGTCACCGGATTCGGTAAGACCGGTGCCGCCATTGTTAATCATCCAGGAGTGAACAAAGTGGCGTTCACCGGCAGCACCGATGTCGGCAAAATTATTCAAAAAGCCATCGCCGGCACAGGAAAAAAAGCCACTCTGGAACTCGGCGGTAAAGCGGCGAATATCGTGTTCGACGATGCTCCGATCGATCAGGCGGTGGAAGGAATTGTGAACGGAATTTTCTTCAACCAGGGACATGTCTGTTGCGCAGGTTCGCGGCTTCTGGTACAGGAAGGTGTAGCCGATATCGTCATCAGAAAATTGAAGGACAGAATGGAAACGCTGATCGTCGGAGATCCAATGGATAAGAACACCGACATCGGCGCAATCAATTCAAAAGAGCAATTGATAAAGATTCAAGAATACATCAAGATCGGCATACATGAAGGAGCAGAACTCTATCAAAGCTCCTGTTCAATCCCGAATAAAGGATTTTTCTGCAAACCGACACTGTTCCTAAATACTTCCCAATCCCATCGGCTTGTGCAGGAAGAGATTTTCGGTCCGGTGCTGGCGATTCAAACATTTCGCACAGTGGAAGAAGCAATTGAAAAGGCAAACAACATTCCGTACGGACTTTCCGCCGGAGTGTGGACAGATAAAGGTTCAAAAATCTTCAACCTGACGTCGAAGATGCGTGCCGGCGTAGTCTGGGCAAACACCTATAACAAATTCGATCCGACTTCGCCCTTTGGCGGTTATAAAGAGAGCGGTTATGGCCGTGAAGGCGGACTGCACGGGCTGTTGCCGTACATTCAATTATAATTTTTTTGGTTGACACTATGTCCAGAGTAGAAATTCTCAAAACATATAAACTGTATATCGGCGGGCAATTCCCGCGGACTGAAAGCGGCAGATATTATCCGCTGACTACCAAGAACAATATTCCGTTAGCAAACGTCAGTCTCGCGTCGCGAAAAGATTTTCGCAACGCAGTTGTTGCTGCACGAAATGCGTTCGGCGGTTGGTCATACCGTGCCGCGTTCAACCGCGGACAGATACTGTACCGAGTTGCTGAGATGTTGGAAGGACGGAAGGAACAATTTGTTTCTGAATTGATGATGCAGGGAAGTTCCAAAAAATCTGCCGAAACAGAAGTCACCTTGTCTATCGACCGCCTTGTGTATTACAGCGGCTGGTGCGATAAATATCAGCAAACCTTCGGTACCGTCAATCCCGTTGCCTCCTCCCACTTTAACTTTTCCGTTCCGGAACCGACCGGAGTTGTAGCGATCATCGCACCGGAAAAACATGCATTGCTCGGACTTGTCTCCGTTATTGCCCCATGTGTTGCTGGGGGCAATACATGCATCGTTCTCGCATCGGAGCGGAAACCGCTTTGTTCTATAACATTCGCCGAGGTACTGGCAACGTCGGATGTTCCGGGCGGTGTCATTAATATCCTCACCGGTACCAGCAGCGAACTTATCACTCACTTTTCAAGTCACATGGATGTAAACGCTGTTGTCTACTGCAGAAACAACGAGGAAGAGGAAAAAACGATTGTTCAACAATCGGCGGCAAACGTAAAGCGCACACTGTTCTGGACAAAAGATTGGATGAAAGCGGACCAGGAACATCCGTATCTTATTCTGGACCTCCAGGAAATCAAAACGACCTGGCATCCAATTGAAAACATCGGTACAGCGGGAGCGAAATATTAGAACATGCGTTTATCATACCGCCATCTTAGCCGTTTTCACCGCCATGTGGGCCGGCTGTTCGTCTTCGGACGCAGTAACGGAAGAATCGATTGATCAGACAAATGAACAGATCGATACTACCAACCAACAACAGTTTCCGTCATCATCTGAACCCAAACAAAAACTGCTTCCGGTACCGAAGCAGAAATCTCCATCACATACGGCAACACAGCGGTTTTCTGTACAGGCAGATACCGTAGATGTGTTACACAAAAAGAAAACCGGATCGCAGTCATCTTCCATCTCCGTGAAAGCCTTCACACCGAAAAAGTTCTATACGGTCGAGGTCGGTGCGTTTCGACTGCAAAGTAATGTCAATCGACATCGTCAACAATTGACAACGAGGTTCAACTTGCCGGTCAGAGTGCTGTTCGACAGTTCAATCAGTTTAACACGCGTTTGTATCGGTACATTTTCCACCCGGTCGTTTGCAATAGAATTTATGAAAAAAATGCAATCGAAATATCCTGCTGATTACCCTGATTGCTGGGTGTCGTACTGGACGAAATAATCATGGACATTTTAAAATCCCTTTCCCTAATTGGAGCATTCATTTCCGTAGTTTCAGCTCAATCAACACTCGATTCCATCAATCAACCGCGAGCAGAGCCGCTGGAGATATTCGAACGGTCGTTTAAGCCTTCGTTTTACGACACGGAAGTATATCTCTACAAGAAGAATGACAGTACTCGAACGTACGGACGGTCAATCGATCAATTAACGGCTGCTCCGCCCGAAACATTGCAGGGATTTCGCATACAATTATTGGCAACGAATAATTTTGACGATGCCAACATGACTCGAAATGCGCTGACGGTGTCGTTTCCGAATTTGTGGATGTACCTGGTTTTTGAAGCCCCCACATACAAAATCAGGGTGGGAGATTTTGTGAATCGCGCAGAGGCAAAACCATTGCTCGATCAGTTCCAATCTCAGGGATATAAAAAAGCGTGGATCGTACCGGACCGCATCATTCGCAATCAACCGCCAAAACCTCCTGTCCCTGTCACATTCGACAGTACAAGAGTCGGCCGTTAATCATGGTGCTTTAAAATTTATACCATCCACCGGCCATCGTGCCCTCACTCTGATCGTATCGGAATATCCGGTGAATCGTTCCGCTTTCCGGTATGGAAAAGGAGAACCGGCATCATGCACAAAATTGTTATTCACATCATCGAATACTTTTAACACATATCGGCCTTCCGGTAATCGTGTAAATGAAAATTCACCAGTAGTTCCTGTTCGTGTTTTCCCCGGTTGTTGACTTTTCTCAACAATATTTTCCGCTTGAATAACGGTCGAAGAAGCTGTAAATCCTGTAAATATACCTTCAATGCTCCCATAGTTTTCAGGATCGCCAGTCGCAAATTTTAGAGTCATGGTGGTGTCCATTCCGGAATTACCGAACAAATCCGCAAAACCTTTCCACTTCAGCATCACCGAATATTGCTCTCCAAAATTCCATTGAACATTCGGTCGCACCGCTATGGTCGCAGCAGTCTCCAGCGTTATTGTTACCGGTACAATAGAACTATCTTTGGATCGCCGCACGATAATAGACGAATCTGCAATCGGCCACCGAATTGCATCGCTGAAAGTGAAAATGAGTTTATCATTCGAAAAGATCTTCGCCGACGGGTTATGTATAGTTGAGGAAGACAAGACAGGAGCAATTGTATCTTTAACAGACGATCCGTTAAACTGTTTGGCATTCGCCATTGGATTAATCGGATAATGGGACCGATCAACAACACCTTTCACTCTAAGCACATAACGCTCATCCGGCCGTTGCTGCTCGGTGAGGAGTGTGATATTCTTGTTCCCTATATATTGGGAGAAAAATCCCATCACCGGCAGAGTGGATTTGAAAAGTGTATCTGTGATAATAAATCCGGTCGTTCGGATCGATGCCGAATCCATCTCTTCAGAAAATTGAACGTTT
>Ga0172379_10009825_pt1 | contig 11715 bp, 7 predicted proteins | sample GrowelOW334metaG_FD_119756 | JGI IMG/M metagenome (GOLD analysis project Ga0172379, IMG submission 119756) | Groundwater microbial communities from an aquifer near a municipal landfill in Southern Ontario, Canada - Groundwater well OW334 metaG | ecosystem: Environmental > Aquatic > Deep... | reverse complement strand
CTCCTGCCACGAACAAACTGCTTGAATTGAGCGTCGATTCCGGAGCCAGCCAGTAAGCTCTCCACGCGCTCAACGTCAAAAGCTTCGGCCATAGATTGATCTGGATGCGGACCACCGGGCCCGGCATTGACCACCACAAGACGTTCCTGACGGTCCTTTGCAATTGCTAAACCCATATCAAGAGCGGCCTGCCCTTCCGGGCGCGGCACATAGGCTACAAGTACAGTCATGTTCTTTCTCCTTTTTCGTTCACAAGCCGGCTATTTCCTTGAATCAAATTGAGCCTCTAGGAATGCTTAGATCAAAGCTCGCAAGAACTCATCCCCAAAGCAATCCGGTCAATCGACCGCTATCGGTACAAGATGTCTCGATTCCCTCAGCCGCTTAGCCGCCTCTTCTGAACCACTAAGCATGGCTAGCGCTATCGTTGCGAAGTCCGCCGCACTGCGATCTACACTTCTGTTGATAATCTTCTTGCCTATGGTATGAGCAAGTGACGAGTACGAAGCCACCTTTTTGGCCAACGCCAGCGTCGTAGTCATCAGGTTGGCATGTGGCACCACGCGCTGCACGAGTCCAACATCCAGTGCTTCCTCAGCGCTAAGGCGCTCTGCCGCCATCACCATTAGTTTGGTCATCTGGCGGCCAATCACTTGCGGTGCGCGTAGCACGCCGTATCCGGGCACCAAACCTAGTGTTACTTCTGGCATACCGAACACAGCTTTGTCGGACGCAATCACGATATCGCAGGCCAGCGTTATTTCGCAGCCCCCTCCGAGCGCCAAGCCGTTAACGGCGGCAATGATCGGCAACGTTGAGCATTCGATGGCGGAGAAACCCGCCATCGCATCAGTCATGTAAGCAAGTTTATCATCTAGCGTCTTGAGGTCTCCAAAACTCGAGATGTCAGCACCGGCCGAAAACGCCTTGTCACCGGAGCCCGTCAGCACTATTGCACGCGTGCGGCCGTCGTGTTCCAGCGTCGAGATCACTTTGCATAAATCTCTGTAAAAACTGCGACGCATCGCATTCAACTTTTCTGGCCGATTCATCAGGATGATGGATATTTCACCATGGGCTTCCACTAGGAAGTCCCCTTCCACCGACATATTTTCGTGCGCTCTCATCGTCGATGTACCTAAGCTTATGAGCCAGGCGCGATGACGTCTGACGGCCTCAAAACGATGCCACGGTCACATAGACCACCGAACTGACTGCTACTCAAACCGAGTAACTCGCTGAGAATTGCCTCAGTATGTTCGCCAAGTCTTGGCGCCTCGACGGCCCCAAGACGCGGAGCCGCGGAAAAATCCAAGGGCGTCCCCGGCACGAGGATATCCCCGACACCTGGCTGGTGCACAGTCTTGAACATCGGGTTGGCCAGCGAACACGAAGGCATGTTGAGGGCTTGTCTCACTGTTTGGTAGCGACTCCAGCAGACATCGTGTTCATCGAAAATTGCCGCGACCTCCTTTAGCATCCGCGCCGCAATCCACGGCTCGATTAGGGTGGCGATTTCCCGTCGCGTCCGATAGCGATCGCCTTCGGCGGCGAAGTTCCTGTTCAGGCGCTGCGCTAGGGCGTCCATGTCCCCAGTGAGTCCAGTAGCGGCACACAAAGAAAGCCATTGCTTCAATGTGAGCCCGACGACCATGACGCGTTCACCGTCGGCGCAGACGAAGTCTCGTCCGAATGCACCGAACAAATAGTTGCCGACGCGCTCGCGGCTGTGTCCAAGCTGCGCCTCGGCGAGGAAGCCCAAATGGCTCATAACCGCCAATGCAACGTCTTCCAGTGCTAACTTGACGTGCTGACCGTTGCCCGTCGCGCGGCGACGACGTTCTGCCGCCAGCAGTCCCACGGCGGCCATTTGGCCGGTGATGAGATCCCAGGCCGGCAGCACATGGTTGACGACATCGGCGCCGGCTTCAGCACCGGTGATCAAAGGCAGGCCGATCGACGGATTGACCGTATAGTCGACCGCCGAACCGCCGTTGTGATCTCCTTGTATCGTGAGCTGAATGATGTCGCTTCGTTTGGCGCTCAGCTTTTCGTAAGACAGCCAGCCGCGTGGCGGGAAATTGGTGAGTAGCAAGCCGGCATCTTGCCCTTCGGCGCAAATGATCGCCATCGCCAGTTCTTTGCCCTCTTCTTGACTGATGTCTAGTGCGACGGAGCGTTTCGCCTTGTTCAGTCCGCACCAAAACAAGCTCACGTTGTCATCCGTGACGGGCCAGCGTCGATAATCAAGACCACCTTTCAGATGGTCGATGCGAATTACGTCAGCGCCGAGCTGCGCTAGGGTCATGCCGCCCAAAGGCGCGGCGACAAAGGCGGAAGCTTCGATGACGCGCATGCCAGAAAGAATACCGTTCATGATTGCGCCAGCGCCTTTTCGAGGATGTCGCGAGCGATGACTTTCAACGCTAGCGTCTCTTCAGCCCCTTCAAATATTGAAAGCACCCGCGCATCGACGAAATAGCGGCTGACCGCAGTTTCTTCCGCATAGCCCATAGCGCCGAAAATCTGCATTGCATCGCGCGTAATCCATTCGGCCGAGCGGCATGCGAAAAGCTTAACCAAGCTTGCTTCCATACGGCCGCCGCCATCGAGCTTTCGGGCAATGCTATAGGCGAGTCTGCGGCAAGCGGCAAAACGTGCAGCCAATTTGACGAGCTTGGCTTGTGTAAGCGGATAGGTGAGCAAGGCGGCACCAAACACTTTGCGGTCGGCGGCGTACAGGAGGGCATCGCGCAAGGCCGCTCCCATAATACCGAGGGCGCGCGCCGCAGTTTGCATGCGCCCGCCGACCATTCCGGCCATCGTAAAGTAAAAGCCTTTGCCCAAGCCATTTTCGCCGCCGATCACGTTTTCAGCGGGAACGAAGAAGTCTTCGAAACTCAAATCGAAGGAATGCATCCCGCGATAGCCGATCGTCGGAATGGCTTTGCCGGTCAAACGGCCACCGCCATCCTGTGCATAGACGAACTCATGGCCATCGTAAGATGGCTTCTCGACGAGTAGTACGCTTAAGCCGCGGTGACCCAGGGACTTGTCGGGATCGGTCCGTGCGACCACCAGAATCAGCCCTGCCTTGCCGGCAAACGTGCACCAGGTCTTGGCCCCATTGAGCAGCCAGCCACCTTGCGCCCGCGTCGCTTTTAGAGATAGGGCAGCGACGTCCGAGCCAAAATCCGGTTCGGTAATGCCAATTGCGCACAAGGGATCGCCTTTGGCTATTTTGCCGAGCCAATGGGCTTTCTGCTCTTCCGTGCCGCCGGTCAAAAGCGCCCGGCTTAATATTTCCGGCCGTGTAATTAGGCTGCCTGCCGCAGCGAGGGATGCAGCCGACAGAACTTCGGTGACGACCATCATGGTTAGGTTGTCGTCCTTGTCGTCTTCGGCACTACCACCAAATCTCTCGGGGATTGACAGGCCAAAGACCCCCATTTCGCGCAGCGGTTGAAGCAGACTCTCGGGTACCGTCAAGTCGTGTCGATGTATTGATTCGGCTTGGGGCGCGACCACTTCGTCGGCGAAACGCTTGAACTCGCTCTGCACCAAGACGAGTTCTTCGCTTAAGTCAACGTGCCCGATATCGGCCTGGCTTTGGCTCAACAACCCTGCTGTCTCGATCAAGCCGGCGCTACCAAGCATGGCCTGGCGCAATACCCGGACTCCGGTACTTCTTTGTACGTTCGAGAGCTCGGTTGCGTCGAGCTCTAATTCGAGAAAGAGAGAATCGAGTCTTGCGCCTACACCCACGATTGCATCGGCAACAAAAGTGAGCGCGAGGCGCTCTTCGAGGCTCGTAGGCGCGGCTGTGCGTATTGCTACTTCGGCAGCGAGCAATTCCGCGCTAGCTAATGCGAGGTCATAACAAGCCACTTGGTTCGCGTCAAGCAATTTTCCATCTAGAGAAGTGCCGGCGGCACATCGTTTGGCCAGCGCAGTACCCGCGTGGTCAAAGAGAAGGCGCAATTTTGCCACCACCGATGTCGCAGTTTCCGCATAAGAAGCCAATAATTTTGTCATATCAGAAGTACCCAAATACAAAAGAAGGCACGGCAGGCGCTAGGCGAGTTCAGCATCCGCCACGACACCCACATACCCGTCCCGGTCCACGGTCCATAGGTTCACTTGATTGTTGCTGCGTTTCCCACACACATCGAAAGGCGCATGGTCAAAAAGCGGTCGCGTTGCCCGGAAGCTAAATTGCTTGACCTCGGCAGCGTTCACTTGTGTGGCGATGAGGTCGAGTAGCAGCGTCGCCAGCAACGGGCCATGGACGACCAGCGCAGGATAGAACTCCTCTTGTGTCGCATAGTTGCGGTCATAGTGAATGCGGTGGGCGTTATAGGTGAGTGCCGAGTAGCGGAAGAGCAGAACTGGATCGGGAACGATGGTCTTGGTCCAGTCCGCATCTTTTGGCGCGATCTCCCCTGTCGGCAAGGGCGCCGGGCCGGCGGGCATATCGCGATAGACGAGGTTCTGTTTCTCTACGATGCACAACTGATCGCCCTGGGTTAGCGCATGCTCGATACTGACGAAGACGAGCGGTCCCGTCTTGCCCTCTTTAAGTTCTACCGAACGTATGGTGGATTTCTTTTCCGCCTGGCGCCCCAGACGCAGTGGCTCATTGACTTGCAACGTACCCGCAGCCCACATGCGACGCGGCAGTGGCACCGGCGGCAGGAATCCTCCTTTCAGCGGATGTCCATCGGAGCCGGTGCTGCTCGTCGTCGGCGTGTCGAGGAAATAGAGCCAGTGCCAAGATGGAGGCAAAGGATCTTCGGCACCCGGAAGTACCGAGCAATTGAGCAGCGCCGCCATAGCGCGCGCATGGCCGAGACTCAAGTCATCAAGGATACGCCGCTCTTTGCCGATCCAAGTGCGCAAGCGGTCAATGTCGATCATGTTCATAGAGTTAGTTAGAACACGGCTAATGCCGCCTGTTGACTATGTCAATCACTGCCTGATAAACTGATCAGTAAGTGGGCTGATCTATCAATCACCATTGTACTCCATTATGGCTAGGAAGGTAATCCCGCCGATTCGAAATCGGCAAGCCGGTCCCGGAGCGTCGCGACTTGATTGATCTGTTACAGGCATTACCCAGAGGAACTCATACGACTGGTGCTTCTACAACTGGTGCTTCTTTACAACGAAGCGCCCTCGCTCGTTAGGGGGTAATTAAAGGAACAAGTGGATTGCCAATCCTTGGATTTAAAGGACCCGACATCAGGTGGTGGTGCATTTGGCATATGACCAATGCACCCACTGCCTTGACAAGGTTCGGCACTACTAGGAGCAGCGTTGCTGTGCGGCCGTGTTTGCTATGAAGGCACGAGCAAAATGGCATGACGAAATTTGTGACGAATTACCCCAGAGCAGCTACGGGCTACAGGGGCTTTGCAATGTGGTACCAAGGGCCTGATGCCGGAGGCCAGGTCTGACCGATGGTCAATTTATTAGAGGAGATACAACATGAAGAGAAATATCAATTTGCCTGCACGCAAGAGTGCAGTTGCCTGTTCTGTTGCTGCCATGGGGCTATTGGCCGCAGCGCCGGCATTTGCCGATTCTGAAATTGAGGCATTGAAGCAACAAGTGGCAGAGCAAGGTCGCCTAATACAGCGCCTTTTGACTACGCAGCAATCACAGAAACAAGAGATCGACTCTGTAAAGAGCACAACCACTCCGGCGTCGAATGCTACAGATCCGTCACGGGTGGCTTTTACGGCCTACGGAGTGCTTGACGTAAATGTGGCAAATACCAACAGTGGCTTTGGGTCAAAAACCACCTTTGGTAGCGGAGGTATGGAAGCATCATATTTGGGTGTGTCTGCGAGAAAAGCACTGGGGGATACTGGGCTCACGGCAGTTGGGACGCTGGAGGCCGGCATTGGTATTGATACAGCTGGCGCTGGTAATGCCGCCGCCGCACTCGGGACCAATGTAGGAAGTCCATCGTCGGGCGGACTACTGGGCACTGGATCCCAACTATTTTCGCGACAGGCCTTTGTCGGCATTGCGAGTGACAAAGGAACTCTAACTTTTGGCAGACAGTACGCCCCATCCTACCTTGCAGTCGCTGGTGTTGGCTCGGCGTTCGTAGCGGGCTTCTTCGGAAATCCGACTACACTAATAAGTTCGGTCGGCGGTATGCCAACACGGCTAAATAACTCCCTGGTCTACAAGACTCCCGTCATAAACGGTTTCCTTGGCCATCTCATCTATTCGACCGGGAGCGAAAACAACACAGCCAACGATACGGTGGTAGGGGCGACCACGACCAACTCTAAGGCGGGAGCCGGTTATGATTTGGCTCTGTTCTATACCAAGGGTCCGCTCAAAGCCGTAGTTACAACTTGGAATGTGAACAACGCTAGCTACGCCACTGTCGGGGAAAATGGCCTAGCCAAGAAAACGGGCGTTCAAGAAGACATTAGCTACGATTTTGGTTTCATAAAGCTATACGGCATGCATTTTGATGGAAAAATTAGTGGCGGCAACTATGAAAATGTGACGAAGACTCTATCCAGTTCTTCCGGTTCTGGAATTAGTGCATCCGTACCGTTCGGGAAGCACAAGATCTACATGGGGTATGGGCGCCTAAACGATAAGTCGCTCTTGAACAAGGATGCCAGTATCTTTGGCGTTTCGTATAGCTATGAAATCGCCACCGGTGCGAACGCGTATGTAAGCTGGGGGAAGGTAAAAAACGAGGCTAATTCGGCCTACCCGCTTATTTCCGCAAGTGATATTTTGGGCACCGTTGCAACTCCGGGATATTCCCCGTCGGGCCTTATGGTCGGCCTCAACTATAAGTTCGCTCAATAAGACTGCGACGGTTGAATGGGAGGCTCTAGTCAACGACGAAGCAACTGGCTTATTAGTTGACTGTCGTGACTAGAGCCTCCCCATAACCCAGAGGGCGAACCCTATATAAATACCTGCATGAAATATGGGCTATGAGGAGTGGGAAATGGAGTTTTTCCATTTGGTCCCCGTTGTCAGATAGAACAGAAGTTAAGGAACGCGAATGCACACCAAGCGATTTCGAGGAGCCCGTGGCGTTATGCTGACCGCAGATGTCGGCGGAGAGCCTGAATCGACGCCAGTCGTGTTGCTGCACGGCGGTGGACAGACGCGGCATTCGTGGGGGAAGGCTGCACGAGAACTTGTGGCCGCGGGTTACCATGTATTAGCTGTAGATTTGCGCGGACATGGCGATAGCGACTGGTCACCTGACGGAGACTACTGCCTCGATGCACAAATCGAAGACGTATATGCGCTAGTGCGTACATTACCATCTCCGCCCGTTTTAGTAGGGGCCTCAGTCGGTGGCTTGATATCGTTGACGGCGATGGGAGAGAGCCAATCCCCCATCGCTAGAGCGGCGATATTTGTTGATGTTACACCGAAGGTGAACCAGGAAGGGGCACAGCGCATTCTCGGCTTCATGCGCGCGAATCCTGAGGGCTTTGCAAATACTCAGGAGGCCGCGGAAGCTATCGCCGCGTACCTACCTCACCGCCCACGGCCCAGGAGTTTGGCGGGTTTGCGACGCAACCTTCGGCTGCGGCAAGACGGCCGTTACTACTGGCATTGGGACCCACGATTTCTTGAAACCTTCGAAGTCGGTGAGGAGGAACGGTATGCAGTTGCTGCACGAACCTTACGCTGCGAGGTGCTCTTGGTGCGAGGTTCTCAAAGTGAGCTAGTCGACATGGAAAGTGTCCATCACTTCCGTTCACTGATCCCAGATGCGGAATATGTTGATGTACTCGGCGCTAGGCACATGGTCGCGGGTGATCGCAATGATGCGTTTGTCGATACAATTTTGGAATTCATTACGCGCCGAGCATAGAATGAAAACAGCACTCTTTGGTTAGATGCCTATCTGGCAATCGCCTTCACCACTCATCCAACAGCCACGAACCTGACGAGCAAGTCCTTTGGACTCACGACGGTACCCGGCGAAACAAGCACTTGCGCCACTTCGCCATCGCGCTCCGCCCGCACCACGGTTTCCATTTTCATGGCCTCGATCGACACCAGCGGGTCGCCGCGTTGGACCTTCTGGCCCACCTTTACAGAAACAGTGACGACGGAACCCGGCATGGGCGCGCCCACATGATCCGGATTGCCCTCTTCGATCTTGCCGCGCGCGCCATGCCCTTTGACTGCGCCGGCTTTGTGAACGCGCACCAGACGCGGCTGGCCATTGAGTTCGAAGAACAGTTTCACGCCTTCGCCATCTTCGTCATCGTGTTCGCCATCGCCTAACAATCGAATCGCCAACGTCTTGCCGGTGTCGATATCGATGGCCACTTCGTCGCCCTTGCGCATGCCGTGGAAGAACACGGGTGTCGGCAACACGCTGACATCGCCGTAGGTGCGATGATGCGCGGCGAACTTCGTGAACACTTCGGGATACATCAGGTACGACGCCAGTTCGTTGTCGGACAAGTGCCTGCCAACGGCCTTCTCGGCCTCGGCACGCGCTGTATCCAGGTCGGTCGGCGCCAGGTTCTTGCCCGGCCGCTCGCCGAGCGGTTTCTGGCCCTTCAATATCTTGTCGGTCAGGGCGGCGGGAAAGCCTTCCGACGGACGACCGAGCTCGCCGCGGAACAAGGACACGACGGATTCCGGGAACGCGACGTCGCGTTCCGGATTTTCCACATCGGCCGGCGACAGGTCGTTGGCCACCATGAACAAGGCCATGTCGCCCACCACCTTGGAGGTCGGCGTGACCTTAACGATGTCGCCGAACAACTTATTGACATCGGCATAAGCGCGCGATATCTCCGACCAGCGATGTTCAAGCCCCATCGAACGCGCCTGTTCGCGCAGGTTGGTGTATTGCCCGCCCGGCATTTCGTGGCGATAAACATCGGACGTGCCGGAGCGGATATCCGTCTCGAACGGCGCATAGAAACGGCGCACGCCCTCCCAGTAATCGGAGAGCCGGCGCATGGAATCAGTATCCACATCAGGCTGCCGCGCCGTGCCGGCGAGCGCATCGGCGATGGCTGTAAGGTTGGGCTGGGAGGTCAGTCCCGACAGGGAGTCCAGTGCGCCATCGACCGCGTCAACACCTGCCTCGATCGCGGCCAGCAGTGACGCCGACGCGATGCCGCTGGTATCGTGGGTGTGGAAATGCACTGGCAGTCCAACTTCCTCTCGCAAGGCCTTCACCAGCGCGGCGGCGGCACGCGGCCGGCAGACGCCGGCCATGTCCTTCAGGCCCAGCACATGCGCGCCGGCCTTCTCGAGTTCCTTCGCCATGCTGACGTAGTATTTGAGATTGAACTTCGAACGAGTCGGATCAAACAGGTCGCCCGTGTAGCAGATTGCCGCTTCACACACTCCGCCGGAGTCGATCACCGCGTCCATTGCGACGCGCATGTTGTCCACCCAGTTGAGCGAGTCGAAGACGCGGAAGATATCGATGCCCGCTGCGGCTGCCTGCTTGATGAAGAAGCGCACCACGTTGTCGGGATAGTTGGTATAGCCGACCGCATTGGCGGAGCGCAGCAGCATCTGGAAGGGAATGTTCGGAACCCGTTCGCGCAGGTCGACAAGCCTCTCCCACGGGTCTTCCTTGAGGAAGCGCATTGCGACGTCGAAGGTGGCGCCGCCCCAGCACTCGAGCGACAACAGGTTGGGTAGCACGCGGGCATAGGTCGGAGCGATGTCGATCAGGTCGCGGCTGCGCATGCGGGTGGCGAACAGCGATTGATGGGCATCGCGCATGCTGGTGTCAGTCAGCATGACTTGCTGATTGTCGCGCAGCCAGCGGCCGAAACCGGCTGGGCCCAGCTTTTTCAGGCAATCGCGTGTACCAACGGGAATGGCGCCCTGCTCGCTCGCACGCGGCCTGGGGGCAGGCGGTAGTACGCCCTCGATGCGTTTGCGCCCCTTCATTTCCGGGTTGCCATTCACCACCACGTCGCCTATGAAGCGCAGCAGGCGCGTCGCCCGGTCGCGGCGCACAGGAAAATGGAACAGTTCGGGCGTCTCGTCGATGAAGCGCGTGGTGCAGGTTCCCGCCTGGAACAGCGGATGGCGAATCACGTTTTCCATGAACTGGAGATTGCTGGAAACCCCGCGAATGCGGAACTCGCGCAACGCACGGTCCATGCGACCGATGGCTTCGAGGGGATCGTGGCCCCACGCGGTCACCTTCACCAGCAGGGAATCGAAGAATGGCGTGATGATCGCGCCGGTGTAAGCCGTACCGGCATCGAGCCGAATGCCGAAGCCGGCGGCGCTACGATAAGCGGTGATGCGTCCGTAGTCCGGCAAGAAGTTCTTCTCCGGATCTTCAGTGGTCACGCGGCATTGCAGCGCGTGGCCATGGAGCTTGATGTCCTCCTGAGCGGGAATTCCACTCTCCTCGGTGCCGATGCGGGCACCCTGGCTGATGCGGATCTGCGCCTTAATGAGATCGATGCCGGTGACTTCTTCGGTGACGGTGTGCTCGACCTGGATGCGCGGATTGACTTCGATGAAGTAGAAGTTTCCGGTCTCCGCGTCCATGAGGAACTCGACCGTTCCCGCATGGCTGTAGCCGACGGCGCGACAGAGCTTGAGCGCCGCCTCGCACAGTTCGCTGCGACGCGTCTCCTCAAGGTAAGGCGACGGCGCACGCTCCACGACTTTCTGGTTGCGCCGCTGCACCGAGCAGTCGCGCTCGAACAGGTGCACCACGTTGCCGTGAGTATCGCCGAGGATCTGCACTTCGAGGTGGCGCGCGTGGCGCACCAGCTTCTCCAGATACACCTCGTCATTGCCGAACGCCGCCAGCGCTTCGCGCTTCGCGGCATCGACATTGACATCAAGGTCCGCTACGGCTTCGATCACGCGCATGCCGCGACCACCGCCGCCCCAACTGGCCTTGAGCATCAGCGGATAGCCGATTTTGGCCGCCTGGCGCCGCACTTCGACAATGTCATCGGACAACGCACCGGTCGCCGGCATCACCGGCACGCCAGCCGCGACGGCCGCCTGGCGCGCGGCCACCTTGTTGCCGAGGGTCCGCATCACCTGCGGTTTCGGGCCGATAAAGATTATGCCGGCCTTCTCGCAGGCTTCCGCAAAGTCGGGGTTTTCGGACAGAAAACCGTATCCTGGATGAATCGCATCGACACCGGCTTCCTTCGCAATGCGCAGGATGTCCTCGCCATCGAGATAGGCAGCCAAGGGCTTCTTGCCCTCGCCCACCAGATAGCTCTCGTCGGCCTTGAAGCGGTGCAGTGCGAAGCGATCTTCGTTGGCATATATACCAACGGTACGGATACCCATCTCACTTCCGGCACGCATCACGCGAATGGCTATCTCGCTGCGATTGGCGACGAGCAGGCTACGTAGCTGTTTCAAATTACTTTCCCTCTAGCGCTTGGCGTATCACGCCACATCTTGAAGCCGTCACTCTAATGACATACAAATGCATGACCAATTCGGCTTCAGATCGGCACCAGGCCAAGTCATCTGTTGGCCCACCCACAGTTGGCTTTTATCAACTTAAAGCCGAGTTTAACTGGGCGCTACCACTGCATTGCCGTCGTCCAATCTAAGAAACTTCTGAACAGCTGCCGCGAATGCCACCAAGGCGCATGATACCCCAAAATAGATGGAGATTGATCGAGCAATCAGCGTTCATTTGAGATAAAATGGCCGCATTGATACCATTATTTGTTGGCGCGT
>Ga0172379_10009824_pt1 | contig 11715 bp, 11 predicted proteins | sample GrowelOW334metaG_FD_119756 | JGI IMG/M metagenome (GOLD analysis project Ga0172379, IMG submission 119756) | Groundwater microbial communities from an aquifer near a municipal landfill in Southern Ontario, Canada - Groundwater well OW334 metaG | ecosystem: Environmental > Aquatic > Deep... | reverse complement strand
GATTGAAGCTCTTGAAGAGCTTAAAATCCCGTATACTATTGGGGTAAGAGCTATCAAGATCAGTTGCCCAGCTCATGTGGATAGACACCCCTCTATGTCTATCTACAAAGATAGTAAGGATTGTCATTGCTTTAGCTGTGGTCTGCACATGACTTTGGCTGATCTCCTTAATAAATACTATAGGAAAGAATTTAACTTTGGAGAAGCCGGAGTAGTTGACTATCGAGTAGCAAGAAATAAGAAACTTAATATTCCGGTAAGGAATGTAGTGAAGCTTCCAACCCATTATGCTAAGCTTGGTATGGAATATCCTAAGCTTTGCTATACCAACGAAATGATAGATCGCTATAACATTGGATACTGCAGGGTTGGTTTCTCAGGTAAAGCCTCTGCCAGTATGTGTGAAGAGTGTCAATTCTGGGATGCCGATAAAGAAATAAGAACATGGATAATGAAAGACAACACCTGCTTCTTTAGTAAGAGAAGACTTATGGTTCCTATGTATGAGGGGAAGGAACTTCAAACTATAGAAAGCAGGGATACTTCAGGTAGATCCAAAAAGAAGGTACTCTATCCTTTGTTCTCAAGGACATCAAAAACCATATTTAATCACGATGCTCTTACTAAATCTAGCTCGAATATTCTATATATAGTAGAAGGGGTAAAAAGTGCCATTCGAATGGTATCTGATTTTGGTGTTGATTGTACCGCCATATTTTCTAATAGGTTAAAAGGGATACAGGGACAATTACTTACTGAGCTTAAACATACAGATATAAGAATCATTCCCGACAATGGAGCCCCGGGAAGAATGATGGTAAATGATATATTGCAAGCTTATCTCCCTAGGCAAGAAGTAAATATTAGTATAATCGAGCTTCCTGAAATTGTTATGTGTAAGACTTGTGGTGCAAGATTTGAGGGGGATGAAAAGAAAGATATATGCCCAAACTGTCAAGGATTAAATGTTGGCTATCTTGATGCATTTGATTTTGATAAAGAATCTATGCTTAAGTTTATGGGAGAGGGAGTACCAGTTCTTACTTATCTTGGTGCAAGAGAACGAACTGTTGAGTATAAAGTAATTCGTAAGTAGCCTATTGACTTTATTCCATTTTCGTGTATAATACTGTTATAGCCTATTAAAGGATATTGTTTTTATGTTGAACATTGAATCGAAACCGAAGAACTGGACTGAAATCCAATTTCAGGATCAAGTAGTAAAGGTTCTTCAAACCTCCCTGATGGATAAGAAGGAACCAAATGTAATTCTTCTTGAGGGAACTTCGGGGATAGGTAAAACTTCAATTGCTATGGTGTATGGTGCAGCAGTTCTTTGCTCTGCACGGAAAGAAGATGGATCCCCATGTGGGGAGTGTCCCAGTTGTAAAGATATATTTGATGAGAGATATCAGCGTAATATCCGGTATATTAATGGGGTGGCTGATATTGGAATAGACTTCTACAGAGATACACTTAAATCTCTTCTTGATTCCCAGACTATATTTGGTAATCGAAAGGTACTTATAGTGGATGAAATACACGGACTCTCCAAGGAGAGTTTGGACCTTCTTCTTCTCCCTATAGAAAGCAAAAAGAATAAGGATGTATTCTTTATCTTTGCAACAACTGAAAGTGCTAAGATAAAAGATACACTTGGTAGTCGCTGTCTTACCTTCAAACTTAAACAACCCGAAGGTCTCTCTATTGCTACGTACATAATGACTAAGCTAGGAACCAGCGGAGCCCGTGTTCCTAAGAGTTTCCTTACTGAAGGTGCAGTAGAAGTAGCTTTGGCAAGCAATGGTAACGTAAGAACTGCTCTTACTATACTTGATAAAGTGCTTCTGTCCAAGGATTTCTCAATTGAGAATATTCAGTCCCAGTCCGATACCTCTTCAGATAAAGACATACTCAGTTTGCTTAGTAAAATCATACAAGGGAATGCCTCTGCCTTTCTTGATTTTAATAGAATAGTGGCTAAGAACGATGCTACAGAATATTTTAATAAAATGCTATCCAACATAGCTTCAGTACATAAGCTTGTGATTGCAGGGGTTTCTCTTAATAAACCATATTATGAGAAAATGATTACTTCCATTTTCTCAGTAAAAGATGATTTGGGTATAAAGAAAATGATGGAAACACTTATATCAGTTAAAACCCTATGTGGGTATACTATTGATAGAAACATTTTGGAATACAAATTGTTACAGGAGTTCAAATAACATGAGTGTAACCCGAATGCTTAAGAGTGAAGTTTATGATGAGTCTATCCATACGGCTCCATATCTTGTTTGGATAAAAGATCAATCGGATCGTATTTGCGCCTTTGCAGATGTGGTTAGTGAACTTCAGGATGAAACTAAGCGTAAGATCGTTCAGCCTTATAAGGTTAATGCATGTGCTGCAGAACTTACTTCTTTCTATGCAAAGAACATAGCATTTAAAGCTATATATGAGGAATACGCTGCGGGGTGGAAAGATAAAGTTGATGCACTTTATGCAGAGATTTATCTTGATACCAAAGGGCTTGTAACTGATTATGAGAGTCCTATTGGTAAAAAGTATAAAAAGAAAGATGCTACCCAGGGGGAGATCGACATGGAAATGCGTATCCACACTAAGTATCCAGAATATCTTGAAGATCTTAGACAGTTCAAGGATTATGAATCTAAGGCAAAGACCCAATCTAAATATCTAGATGTAATAGGGGGGATAGAACGAGTACTCAAACTATTGCAGCAAGCAATGGTGACCGAGATGAAATTTCTTTATCTTAATTAGGGCGTTAAGCTTCTGTTATGAGGCTAAATATATAAACGCAAGGAGTTTAGCTATGGCTAACATGGAAGAACAGACTCGATTGCTTAAGGAAGCATACGAGCGGAAGAAAAAGGAGGATGCTCAGATTGACGCTGAACCCTCCTACGAAGGTTTTACGTCAGAGGACAAGTTGGTTATGGGTATGGGGTACACTATTTGTCGTGTTCTCAGCCTGCCAAAGACTTGTGGAAGTTCCTTCATCAAATGTGATGATGGACGCCTGCGTCTTTTCAAGTTTCCCCATGATGGAAACAGTGTCATTCTCCGGGCGGTTACCCGGGTGATGGAACGTAAGTATGTAGGTAGGGATAGCTCTAATAAGTCTATCTGGAAGTTCCCGGTGAAGGAAACTAATCCTGATGTGTATCAGATGGTTTATAATAACGAAAGTATCACCGAGGGTTCCTACGGGGCTAATGGCTGGGGCAAATGGAAAAAGGGAGCTAACGGTTGGGGTGGTTATCCTTCCACGACTACTTGTTTCGTTAATGTCATTAACCGCCGCGAGTTTACGGTTAAGATGGAAAAGAAGGATGCTAATGGAAATGACATTGAAGAAGAAAAGACCTATCCGGCTGACTGGTGTGTGAAGAATAATCACTCACTTCTTCTCTCAAAGAGTGTTAAGAGTTTTGGAGCAGCTGTAACGGTTTATGACCTTCTCATGGATGCGATGTTCCCTAACTTCGGAGCTTTCTTTGATTATGACCTTGCGATCTTCCGTCTTAAAGAAGATCCTTGGTATCAGATGTACAAAGCGGATACTCTGGTAAACAATACGGATGTATTTCCTTTTGTTAAACAGGGTAAGCTCACTGAAGCAGAACAGAATGTGGTTCAGTATAATCTTGATGAGATTACTGCCCCTTCTACCAATGCTTTCATTTACCAGAACCTTAAGGGTAAACTCGAGATCATTGATAAGGCTCTGAATACTCATTATCTTGATGATTTGGAACGTGCTGTTGAAGCCGAAGGCGGACAGAAGGCTACTGCTGCCCCGGCTACAACCCCCGTCAGCACTGGCGGGATTGCTGAGTCGAAAGGCGAGAGCCGGTTTACTGATGCATCTCCTCCTGCGGCTACAGCTAAACCGGCAACTCGTACTCGGACTGCTCCGTCAACTGCAGCTCCTGCAGCTGCTCCGGCTGGTGACATCTGGGCTACCATTCGTGGGTTTGCAGCAAAGGCACCTGATGGTTCTAGTCTTGTGGATAAACTCTCTGATGATAAAAAGAAACTCATCAGTGGGGTAAATGGAACTGAGATTATCTTCACTGTTCCGGAAGATAGTCAGTCTTGCTGCCCGAAATGCGGTAAGGCTCAGCCGGTTGTTATAGATGACAACTGTCTGTATTGCGGTTTGAAGTTCTAAGGTAGAAGGTTGAATCTAATGCTCCTGTGGATACTAACTAATAATTACGTCGCTACAGGAGCATTTCTTTGAACCATCTACTACTCGATTTAAGCAATGTGTATAAAAGAGTGAGTGCTGTGGCACCAAACTACGTATATGCTTTTTTTAGTTATGTGCACCACTATAAAGAATTGTATAGTTGTAATGAAGTATACTATGCAATAGATAGTGACCACTATCTTAAGAAACAGATAGATGAAGAGTATAAAGCTAACCGTGGACCCCATGAAAGAGATCCAAAATTGGATCTCATAAAAATGATTATTATGGCTATGCCCCATCACAATCTTTTGCTTCAAGAGGGGCTGGAAGCAGATGATATTGCTTATGAGTTTTGTAAAAAGAATGATGGGGTTATTTGTATCAGCGAAGATTTAGACTGGTGTCGTAATTTATTATGTGGGTCCAATACTAAACTGTTTAAGCATAAGAAACTTATTTCCCGACACAATGTTCAGCAAGTTCTTGGAGTCCCTTTTGAGAAGATAGATTTGTATTTATTTCTTCAAGGAGATGCCAAAGATAATGTTAAGAAACCATTCCGAGTAAAAAGCCATGAAGAAGCCATGGGTAAATATAATACCCCAGAAGAGTATTGCTTAGGTGAGGGTATCACCAGTGATACCTTAGGCAAATACAAAGAACTTCTTTACCCAATAGAGGGTAAAGGGTATAATACAATTGAAGGTAAGAAGTCTGAAGCTACAAAACAGTACATACAAAAGTATAGATTGAACTTTCTTAACCCAAGTTATAATGAGGGGGGTTTGTTTTGAATATTCTGTCTATAGACCAATCCCTTACCTCCAGTGGAGTTTGCGTTTACACTGGAGATTTCAACAATACAGAAATATTTACAATAAACCCTAAAAAAAAGAGAGGAGCTGAGCGTTTAGTTTTTATAAGAGAAATACTAAAAGAGAAGTTAATAAAAAATAAAATAGAACTACTTGTTATGGAAGAATATGCATTTGCAGCTAAAGGTCAAACATTTGCAATAGGGGAGGGGGGTGGGATTATACGGGTTGCTGCTTATGATTTAGGTATTCCTTATTTTGCCATGGATATAGGAACTCATAAGATATACTCCACTGGTAGAGGGGACACCAAAAAAGAGATGATGCTCCTTGAAATATATAAGAGATATGGGGTATCATCCAACAATGATGATGAGGCAGACGCCATGTCTCTTCTTATGTTCACATTAGGATTAATAGACTATCTACACGGAGGTAAAGATTCACGTACTGGGAAAGAGTTTAATGCTACCCAATTACGAGCACTGCTCACCTTAAATGAGAAGCTTAAAAGTGAGTATGCTGATATTCACGCTTTGCTATCTAAGTAAGATACCTGGGAAATAAAATATAAAGGATGGACCTATGACCTTCTTGCAGCCAATCTCTAAAAATCAATACAAAGATAAATATATGATTAATGGGGAGAAAAAAGAAGAGGAAGTAATAGAGGGGGTAGCACAAGAAGTATCCTCTGTTGAAAAGAAAGAAATACGAGATAAAGTTAAGGGGGAGTTCTTCGAAGCTATTTCCAGCGGTAAGTTTATGCCCGGGGGAAGGATTCTTGCTAATGCCCGTCCTGGTGGTAAAATGAAGAATTATGGCAATTGTTTCACTCTTCCCATAGAAGACTCTATGGATGGGATATATGAGACTTTGAAGAAAGCAGCTCTTCTGTCCAAAGCAGGGGGGGGAGTGGGTATTAACTATTCTACTCTTAGACCTAAAGATGCATCTCTCTCCAAAGGAGGGGCTAGTTCTGGTGCAGTGTCATTTATGAGAATGTTTAATGCTTCTGGGGATGTAATCCGGACAGGTGGAAATAGAAGGTCAGCACAAATAGCTTTACTTGATGTATCCCACCCTGATATAGAAGAGTTCATTTCTTGTAAGTCCGGAGGTAAAACTCTTAGTAATATGAATATATCAGTTATAATAACTGATAAATTTATGAAGGCAGTGGAGAACGGATCTGATTGGGATCTGGTTTGGGGTGGAAAAGTATATAAGACAGTTAAAGCTAAATACCTATATAATCTTATAACGGAGAACGCTTATTACCACAATGAGCCTGGGGTATTCTTCATTGATGAGGTGGAGAAAAATAATAATGCTTGGTGGAAGCTTAAGCTTGATGCAGTTAACCCTTGTTTTTCTGAAGATACTTTAATAACAACTAAAAGTGGACTTTATCCAATTAAAGACTTAGTAGGTAAAGAGGTAGAAATATTTGATGGGAATGAATGGATTACATGTAATAATTTTAGAGTTACAGGTGAGAATAAAGACCTATATAGAGTGACATTGCATAGTGGGGTCTATTATGATGTCACAGATTCTCATAGATTTATATTAGAAACTGGAGAAACTAGGACAACACTAGAGATTAAAGAGGGGGACAAATTAGAATATAATATAGAAAATCAGGTATCTCATGGTAGCATATCTGAACCCGGGGCGTATCTCAAAGGATTCATGCTTTCTGAGGGGTCTATGGTCTGTGATAGCCGCCCATCCCTCTATGTCTACTCACCCAAATACAGCTGTATCCCTAGGTTGGTAGAATCAATACTTGAACTTCCAATAGTGGAAGTTAACACTAATGTTATAGAAGAAGTTGGTTATACAGGAGATTTAGATACAGATGCAAAAGTAAGAATAACAGGTATGTCGTGTAGGGGGAAGGAAGAATTAAAATTATGGGGATCAGATTTTAAGAAAAAAATACCAGTAAGGATATTCTCCTGGGATTTACCTTCAAAATTAGATTTCATAGCTGGAGTTTTAGATGGTGATGGGTCAGCATTGGATGGGGTAAATGGATTTGCCTATCAGATACAGAGTATTAATAAGGAGTTTTTAGTAGATTTTTTAAGGCTATTGTCAACAATAGGTGTTTATGGAAAAATAGATTTATCCCATCCTAAAAAAGTTAAGATCATAAAAGGAAAAGAGTATATTTGCCAAGATTGTTATAGAATAACTATCTCTCAAAAATACTCTATACTATTATCTAAACAAGTAAGATTTAGCAGACTTATATCTTTATCTCATAAACAGTGTATGTACCGACTTGGATTTAAGTATAATAAAGTAGTATCAATTGAAAGAGTATCTAAAGGGAATACTGTATATTGCTGTACAATCCCAAGTACCCATAAATTGCTAATAAACAGTGGAATAGTTATAGGTCAGTGTGGGGAGCTCCCTTTACCAAGTAAATATGGTCAATGTAATCTTGGTAGTATAAATCTTACTAAGTTTATTTCTAATCCATTTGATAAGCAGAAAGTGTCTTTTGATTTTGAAGATTTTAGGAGAACAATACACACTGCTGTTCGTTTTCTTGATAATGTAATAGACTGTTCGGAAGCCCCTCTTCCTCAAACTCAAGAAGTGATGGATGCATGGAGGAGAATAGGTTTGGGGTTTACAGGACTAGGGGATACTTTTGCTATGATGTGTATCAGATATGGGGATGCAGATAGCATTGCTCTTAGCAAAAAAATAGGGCAAGTTCTTAGGGATGAATCTTACAAAGCATCTTCTAACCTGGCTGTAGAAAGAGGTTCCTTTCCAGAGTATGATAAAGTAAATATTCTGCAATCCAAGTTTATAAAGAGACTTCCAGAGGATATTCAATCCCTCATAAAGAAGAATGGACTTCGCAATATAGCTCTTAACACATGTGCCCCTACAGGTACCACTAGTTTAGCCCTAGGGAATAACTGCAGTTCGGGTATAGAGCCTATCTTTTCTTTAGAGCACAAAAGAAGGGTTAGGATCAACGGTACCGATAAGTATGAAGAAGAAATAGTAAAAGATTATGCTTGGTTACTCTATCTTAGCAGTGTATCCAAAGATGTAGCTAATCCTAAGGCTCCAGACTATTTTGTTACCATACAAGATTTAGATCCCTATAAAGGAGCTGAGGTACAGGCTGCTTTTCAGGAGTATATTGACGGAGCTATCAGCAAGACAGCTAATCTTCCTAAAGGATTCTCTTATGAGAAGTATAAGAATCTATTTAAGTTTGCGTATGAGAAAGGGTTGAAGGGGTTTACCTCATTTAATCCAGAGGGAAGCATGGAGGGTATACTTGATTCTGGAACCAATTGTGAGCCCAAAGAGAAGAGACCTGACCTTATAGAACGTCATTTTGCCCCCTCTAGACCTCAAGGGTTAAAATGTGATATACATGATATAATAGTAAATACCAAGAGGTATATAGTTCTTGTAGGTTTACTCGGTTCAGACCCTTATGAAATATTTGTTACGGAAGATGCTAAGGAGAAGATCGACCTTCAAAAGAATAAAACAGGTATTATATATAAGGAAAGCAAGAGCAAGTATAATCTCCTGGATCCAGAGGGTAAGGAAGTCATTATTGAGAATATAGGAGCTACCTTTGACTCAATAGATCTTGGGTTATCCCGAATGGTATCCATGTCCCTTAGGCATGGTGTCCCCATCCAGTTTATATGCGCTCAGCTGGATAAGTCTAGTAACATGTCTGGATTCAAGAAAGGAGTTATGAGAGTTCTTAAGCATTATATTAAGAACAATGAGAAGGTACTCCATCATGTTAAATGCCCTGAATGCGGAAGCAATTCAATGATTTACATAGAAGGGTGCAAGAAGTGCCTAGCTTGTTCCTATACCGCCTGTACTTAAATAAGTAACAAACCCTATTGACTTTCCCTACTTTTTGTTATATATTATACTATACTAATAATCTATAATAAGGAAAAAACCACATGCGAACAATCCCCATCATCCAGGCAAACGTTAAAACTTCTTCTCGCCTTACCTGGGAAGAAAGAGCAATCACCGATTGGCTCAATGACCCGAAAGCAGCTAAACAGATTCCACTCAAAAGAGTTAAGACTGAAACTGACTATAGCTATATTGCTCATATTAAAAAGTCAGCATTTGTCTACGATCCGGTAAAGAAGGTTCTGTCAGTTAACTTGGAAGAAGATACAGCTAATCGGATCATGGGGTTGAACCTATCCCCTGAAGTTATTACTGATGCAGTCAAGCGGGAAGTTGATGGTAAGAATCTTGTTTCTGCAACCATCCGTAAGTTCACGATGGTTAACCTTGTGGCTAATGACGATTATGGTTCTTTCCCGGGAATTGATTCCAAGGTCAAATAATGCCCAATTACAGTTTCAAATGCACTAAATGTGATCTCGAATCAGAGATGATTGTATCCACTCATAGTAAATTCCTAGAAGCCAAATGCCCCCAGTGTGGGGCTCCAGTAGAGCAAACCTATACTGCTATGGCATTTAAGATAAATGGGTATTCTCACGATAATGAGTATAAGGGTAAGAGTTACTACCGAGATATAGGGAAGGAAAAAAGAAGGTCCTATTCAATATGAAGAAAGCTAAGAAGTCTGAGCCTGAAAAGAAAAAGAAACGTAAGAAAGCCACAAGTGTATTTGAAGAAACATCGTTACCCATAGACTATAAATATGTTCCAGGTAATGAAATAGCAAACAAAGACAAGTGTGCTTGGACTGAGAAACGGCTGCAGACTCTTAAGCGGGAACTCTTCTCTACCTTTAAGAAATGTAAACGAGAATGTGAACATTGCAAAACCTTTCAATCTGGGGATAACCAGAAATGCCATTATATCGTACATGAGATGGAGAAGTATTTGGTTCCTTATGGACTAAGTATCTTCAAGCGATCCTTCAAGTTTAGAGCTACGTGTGAAGAGATGGACCGAGTAGTAACTGAAGCCATTGGTGCTCTCCTTATGGATGTATGGCACAAGCAAAAGAATATTCACTCCTCATTTGGTAAGCTTCTCTTCTGGAAGATCCTCTATCATCTGGATGGTAAAACTACCCTTTTTAATGAGGGAAGGGTAACCTCCCTTGATGCAATGACTGCAGAGTTTACCACTAGCAGCCATGATTCTAATCCAGAAGATGTTATAGAGTCTCTGAGTGAAACTCTACATGAGACTAGCCAGCACGACTATGTTGATACTTATCGCAAAGATGCTATGAGATCTGTTATTGGGATTCTTGAGTCCACTTATGATAACTTTCATAAGTTCACTACTAAGAATGAGAAAATGAGGATCTATATTAAATGTCTCTATGCATTTAACCGGTTTATACAGAATAGACCCACGGATGTTATCTTCGATAATGATGGGAAAGCCAAAGTATACTATGAACAGATGCTAGATGCAGTTAAGACTTACCTTAAAAAGTACGCTGCTATAAGCCACACATAAGGGGATTGCATGATAGAGAAGCTAATTGACAAAGCCAAGACCTCAGACCTTTTGTTTCTTACAGCCATAGTAATTAACACTATGAACTCTGAGAGCAGACTTGGTAAGGTATACCCGGTTCTCCCTGAACTGTTTGCTACCATTGGGGTGGACACCACAGTTAATCTCATTAAGTATTTTGGGGGAGAGACAATAACTCTTCCTACCCATGCAGAAATGTATGAATCTATTCTGGTAATTATCTGTTACTACAAAAAGAAAGTAGAGGGTAAGGATTGGGACCAGATTCGTAAAGAAGTAAACATTCAGATTAATCCACATACTCTGGGAAAGCTTATTGAAAACATTGATAAGAGGATCAATCTTGAGATTGATGATCTTAAAGAAATGGGTCTGGATAAGTTTGTAAGCCAGATATCTGCGATCAAGGAATAGAGCATGGAAGAGGATAAGACAGCAGCACAAGAACTCATAGATAAGTTCTCTCAGCCCGGGATGAATCTTTCAACTGATCAGAGGAATAAGGCTAAGCTCGTAGGGGCAGAAAACTCCGTCAGGCAGTCCCTTGTAGAACTTATACTTGGACAGTTCAATAAGGTTGCTGCATATGATGTCACCATAAGTAAAATTATGAGCATTCTTACCGAGAAGGCTCAGCTGATGGAAACTAATGAGCTTCTAGGTATGCTTGCTGTGCTATCCAAGGCAAGTGGTAATGATTCTAAAACTATACTTGAAATGTTCAAACGCCCAGATTCTGATTTGAAACGGTATGTGTCAGAGCTTCAGAAGATAGTTGGAGAGAAAGAAAACATTGTGGATGCAGAAGTAGTTAAAGAGGAAGTTACTATCAATCTTTCCCCCGAGAAGCAGGAACGAGTTCTTCGTCTTCTTGAGAAGATGCAGGCAAAAGATCGGGAAGCAGCAGAAGAATGACCGAAAACATAGAAAGAGAGTTTGGGGATTTTACCCCCGAAGAACTCGAAACAGTAAAAAGTATAATTAAAAAGAATCCTGTTGCTATGGTTAAGTCCATAGAAGAGGGTATCTATCGAGTTAAACCTCCTACTCCTGAAGAGTTTTTAGATACCTGGTTAGGTCCAGACATGAATATTCATCCTTTTGTCAAAAAGGATTTCTGTGAAATATGGGATCCTAATAATGATTATCACGAAGTTATACTCTATGGGGCTACTC
>Ga0172379_10009822_pt1 | contig 11716 bp, 7 predicted proteins | sample GrowelOW334metaG_FD_119756 | JGI IMG/M metagenome (GOLD analysis project Ga0172379, IMG submission 119756) | Groundwater microbial communities from an aquifer near a municipal landfill in Southern Ontario, Canada - Groundwater well OW334 metaG | ecosystem: Environmental > Aquatic > Deep... | reverse complement strand
TGATTTGCTTTCAAAATGTATCTTTGACTTACTGATAAACAACTACGAGGCATGATGGACATAATACCTATGAGTTGTGATTTGCTTTCAAAATGTATCTTTGACTTACTGATAAACAACAAAGGAGGTCATTGCTTGTAATTGGGCTGGGTTGTGATTTGCTTTCAAAATGTATCTTTGACTTACTGATAAACAACATCCCCGAAGGCTTTAACCCTACCGTTGGAGTTGTGATTTGCTTTCAAAATGTATCTTTGACTTACTGATAAACAACACGGCCTATATTGGTGGGCCGACGCAATAAGTTGTGATTTGCTTTCAAAATGTATCTTTGACTTACTGATAAACAACATATCTGGGCAAGATACCAGTATTATCAAGGGTTTATCGGTAATTTTCAATAAAAAAATCAGGTTGTTTATCGAACAAAATCCGGTCGCTGGCCGGATTTTTTAATTCTATACCTCATCAGTATTGCCTGGGGGAATTCATCCCTATTGCAGCAAATTTCTAACTCACAATCTTCCCGTCCTGCATGGTAACGGTGCGGTCGCTCATTTTGGCCAGAGCCATGTCGTGGGTTACAATCACGAAGGTTTGCTGGAATTTATCGCGCAGGGTAAAAAAGAGCTGGTGCAGCTCTTCTTTGTTTTGGGTATCGAGGTTGCCCGAAGGTTCGTCGGCCAGGATGACTTCGGGGCTGTTGATTAACGCCCGTGCCACGGCTACCCGTTGCTGCTCACCTCCCGACAGTTCTTTGGGTTTGTGGGTCAGGCGGTGCCCCAGGCTTAAAAAGTCGAGGATTTCCCTGGCTTTTTGTTCGGTAGCCTTCCGGTTCTGGCTGGCAATCAAAGCCGGGATCATCACATTTTCCATGGCTGTAAATTCGGGCAGCAGTTGGTGGTTCTGGAAGACAAACCCCAGGTTTTGGTTCCGGAATTTCGACAGTGCTTTTTCGCGCAGGCGGCTCACTTCGGTTCCGTTGATGGTAATGGTTCCCCGGTCGGCATTGAGCAGGGTACCGATGATTTGCAGCAGGGTGGTTTTACCTGCACCGCTTTTTCCAACAATGGCTACAATTTCAGCTTTTGTAATGGCCAGGTCGATGCCTTTCAATACTTCAACCGTACCGTAATTTTTATGGATGTTTTCAATTTGAATCATGCTAATTCTGTTAATCGACACAAATATAGAAAAATATGAAAGCTTCGCTTGCAAGGCAGCTGCATCTTATTCATAAAAAAAGCCCGGTAACTTTAGGCCGGGCTTTTAATCTTATATAAGTGTAAATTATTCCTTCGGATTGATACCTTTTTTTTCTGATTTGTCCATGGTATCGTAAACCAATGGGGCCGCAATAACTAATGTAGAATAAGTTCCTGATATAAAACCTATTAACATAGCAAACAAAAACCCACGGATGGTTTCACCACCTACAATAAACATAATTACCATTACCAAAAGCACGGTACCTGTAGTGATAATAGTACGGCTCAAGGTGCTGTTTAGTGCAGCATTGATTAATTGGTATCTTGTCCATTTTGGATGCAAGCCTTTGTATTCCCTTACACGGTCGAAGATTACCACCGTATCATTGATAGAGAAACCGACTACGGTAAGAATAGAGGCTATAAAGGCCTGGTCGATGGACATGTTAAAGGGAAGGGAATTGTAGAATAAAGAGTAAACCCCCAGTACTACTAAAACGTCATGCGACAGGGAAGCGATGGCCCCCAATCCAAACTGCCAATTACGGAAACGAATCAAAATGTACAAGAAGATAACCAATAAGGCGAAGATCACCGACCAAATTGCCGAGGTTTTAATATCGCTGGCGATGGTTGGCCCCACTTTTTCTGAACTCATCCGATATTCGGAGGTAAATTGTTTGAATGTAGCACCCTCAGCTAAGAATTTGTCTTTAAGAGCCATATAAATCTTAGCTTCTACCACATCATCGATGGTAGGTTCATCACCGGCTAATAATTCTTTGGTTAATGCATAATCGGCTTCAGGAGCTTTTTCGGCATCGATTAAATATTTGGTAGTAATTTTTACCTGATTGTCTGAACCAAATGTTTTTACTTCAGGGTTGGTACCAATTCCATCTTGTAAGGCTTCTTGAATATCCGTTGTATTTACTGGTTTCTCAAAACGGATCACGTATGAACGTCCACCGGTAAAATCCACACTCTGATTGAATCCACGAGTAAACATGGAACCAATGGCAATTAACATAATAACGGTAGAGATGGCATAATAGATTTTTCTTTTTCCTAACCAATCAATATTGATATGGGTAAATAGCCCTTTGGTAAACCGTGTATTAAATTCAGGGATTTTATTTCTAGATAGCTGACTTTCAAAAATCATACGGGTAATGAAAATTGAAGTAAACATAGAAGTTAATAGACCAATGATCAAGGTTATGGCAAAACCGTAGATAGGCCCTTTGCCGAAATAAGCCAGAATAATACCCGTCAATAAGGTTGTTACGTTGGCATCGATAATGGCAGAGTAGGCATTGCTATAACCATCTTTAATGGCTTGTTTGATGCCTTTACCGGCTTCCAATTCTTCACGGATACGCTCATTGATAAGCACGTTGGAATCAACGGCCATACCTAATGTTAGCACAATACCGGCAATACCGGGTAAAGTTAATACCGCACCTAAGGAAGCTAAAACCCCCATGATGAAGAATACGTTCACAAACAAGGCCAAGTTGGCTGCCCATCCGGCTTTGGAATAATAAGAGACCATGAAAAGCAGGATGGCTATAAATGCGAAGATAAATGACCATAAACCTTTACTGATTGCCTCTTTACCTAACGAGGGACCAACAATGGTTTCTTGCTCTATCTGGGCTGGAGCAGGCATTTTACCTGATTTCAGGATATTGGCCAAATCTTCGGCCTCTTCCACGGTAAAACCGCCGGTAATTGAGGAACGCCCCCCTTTAATTTCCTGGGTAACATTTGGGGCAGAATACACGTAGTTGTCGAGAACAATGGCAATAGCACGTCCCACGTTGTTTCCGGTCAAACGTGCCCACACTTTGGCACCTTCGGCGTTCATACTCATGGCAACTTCGGCATCGCCCCGGCCTTGGGCATATTCCTTATGCGCGTTAGTGATGACATCACCTTCCAAAGCAGCGCGGCCATCACGGCTGGTTACTTTAATGGCATAAAGCTCATAGTATAATTCATCTTTATCAACCGATTTTACCCCCCATAATAATTTCATGTTTCTTGGGAAAAGTGCCTTTACCTGGGGTTGGTTCAAAAAGGTGTTCACTTGAGCGGTATCTTTAAAATGGGAAATCCCAATGGCGGCACCCTGGAGTGGCTTCTGGTCGCGCGAAAAACGGGGCTGAAGTACCGAGAACAATGGGAAATCTTTCACCATGTCTTTTCCCACGGCGGTATCGGTAGCTGTAGTATCTTTTTCTAACTGTTCAATTAACGAAAGTCCATCGCCGGCAGGTTTTTCTGCAACAGTATCTGTTTGTGCTACGGGTTGCCCGGCAACTGGTGCGGCTGTTAAAACGGCTTTGGCATCGTTAATTTCTTTAATCTTTTGGTTGGCAGCATACAGGTAATTGATGACTTCGGCATTTTCGTAAGTTTCCCAGAACTCCAGGTTGGCAGTTCCCTGTAGGAGTTTACGTACCCGCTCGGGATCTTTAACCCCAGGCAGTTCCACCAAAATACGTCCGGAGTTCCCTAAACGCTGGATGTTTGGCTGGGTTACCCCGAATTTATCGATACGGTTACGCAGGATGTTAAACGAGTTGCTGATGGCTGATTCTGTTTCAACACGCAATACGTTTAACACCTCTTCGTTGGTTGATGCAAAACTGACTTTATCTTTTAGCTCGATGGTGTTGAAAATAGCGGCCAATTTCCCGTTCGGATCCACTTCCTCAAAAGCTTGCCCGAAAATATTCACGAAATTTTCCTGACCTTCTTTTATCTGGCGTTGTTTGGCCAAAGCAAGAGCCCGGTTAAATGTGGTGTCGGTACTATAGTTTGATAAGGAACGGACCACATCAACTACCGAAACTTCAAGAATCACGTTCATTCCCCCTTTAAGGTCAAGACCCAAGTTGATTTCACGCTCTTTTACTTCGCGATAGGTAAATTGTTTGATCCAAAATAAATTGTAAACGGGTTTTGAAGACACGGAATCAAGGTAATTATTCATTTTAGGAATATCACCCTTTGCATATTCTTTGGCCTTCGTCTCTACTTGTGCTGTTTTTACGGTAAACCATAACTGGTAAATACATACCAGTGCAAACATAATAGCAACAAATCTAATAGCTCCTTTATTCTGCATTTGTTTAGTATTTTATTGATTTTCTTATACTGTAAAAAATTATCCTAATTGATAATCGCGCAAATATATTGTTTTTTTTTAAATGAGGCGTGTTTTTGTTTTTTAGAATAGAATTTTCTGGAGATGACTTCATTCGTTTATGTAGGAGTACAAAATTGAGTTTGTTCAACCTTTTTTTGGTTATAATTTCAATTTATAAACGGTTTAAAAAGGGGATTTTTATGTTTGTTTTTTACCACACAGGCGCTAAGAACACAAAGATCCACGAAGCTTCCGTAGCGTATTCCTTGTGTCCTAAGTGTCTTAGGGGTTAAAAAAGGCAAAATAAAATGTCCGATCTGCTGTCAAACTATAATAATTCTCTATTATTTTCGTAACCTTTATGGATTTTTTGTACCAATAGATTATATTTTTAACAAGATACTGCCATGAGCATACTACAAGCGATTGACATCGACAAACAATTTTCGGATCACCAGGCACTGACCAAAGTTTCGGTGGATGTACCTGAGGCTAAAATTTTTGGGTTATTGGGGCCAAACGGTGCCGGAAAAACCACCTTAATCCGTATCATCAATCAAATTACCGCACCCGACAATGGGCAGTTGCTGTTTAAAGGGAAACCCCTGAAAAGCGAAGATGTATATAAGATCGGTTATTTGCCCGAAGAACGGGGACTGTACAAAAAAATGAAGGTAGGCGAACAGGCCATCTACCTGGCTCAATTGAAGGGATTATCAAGGGCCGATGCCATCAAAAAACTGAAATGGTGGTTCGGGAAGTTCGAAATCCTTGCATGGTGGGACAAAAAGGTGGAGGAGCTGTCGAAAGGGATGCAGCAAAAAATCCAGTTCATTGTCACCATCCTGCATGAACCGGAATTGCTCATCTTCGATGAACCTTTCAGCGGGTTCGACCCCATCAATGCCAACCTGCTGAAACAGGAAATTTTGACCTTGAAAGAAAAAGGTTCCACCATCATCTTTTCTACCCACAACATGTCATCGGTGGAAGAAATCTGCGACCACATTGCCCTGATCAACAAATCGAAAAAAATCCTCGACGGCCCGGTGGAAGCCATCCGTCAGCAATTTAAAACGGCTCAGTTTGAGTGTACCTATCAAGGTAGTTATACCGAGGCGGCTCAAATCATCCACGGTAAGGCCGAAATCATCGAACACAAAGAGAACCACCAGGTTCATTACCTCAAAGCGGAGCTAAACCCGGGGATTGAGAATAATGAATTTTTAACCCTGATGATGCAGAAGGTAAAGATTACCTCGTTCAGCGAAGTTATTCCCAGCATGGACGACATCTTTATCAGAGTAGTAAAAAATGCCAATTAACCTTTAACAGAAATAGACATGACAAGTTTTAACAAAATAGCTACCATCATTGCCCGCGAATACAATACCCGGGTGCGGAAAAAGTCGTTTTTAATCATGAGCATTGTAGGCCCCATCCTTTTTGCCGGATTGATGGTCACACCCGCCTGGATGGCTCAAATGGAAGATACCGAAGAAAAACTGATTGCCGTGGCCGATAGTTCGCACCTGTTTTTAGGCGAATTCCCCGAAAGCAAATACATCAAGTTTGAATATTTACCCGATGCCGATATCGAAAAATACAAAAGCAATTTTTATAACAGCAATTATTATGCGCTGGTTTACATTAGCCATGTGGTAGCCAGTTCACCCAATGCGGTCCATTTGTATTCCGACAAATCGCCAAGCCTGGGGGTACAGATGCACATTTCCAATGCCATTGAAAAGCGGTTGGAACGCGACAAACTGAAAACCTATGGCATCGATGAAAATGTGCTGCAGGCTGTAAAAACAAACATCAGCATCCGCTCGGTCAAGCTTTCAAAATCGGGTGAGGAGAAGGAGACCAACTTCAACCTGTTTATGGCCATTGGCTATCTGGCCGGGTTCCTTATCTATTTCACCATTTTTTTTAGCGGTTCACAGGTCATGCGGGGTGTGATTGAGGAGAAAACCAACCGGATTATTGAGGTAATTATTTCATCGGTAAAACCGTTTGAATTGATGATGGGTAAAATCCTGGGAGTGGGTTTGGTGGCTCTTACCCAATTTGCGCTCTGGATTGGTTTGACCATTGGAATTTACTATACGGTCATCCCGGTTTTAATGCCCGATGTAGCTAAAATGACCCAACCACAGCAGGTTCAGGTAGATACTTTCATGGAAACCGGAAGTTCGCTGCAAACCCAAGCCCCAACAGAAGAAATGAACACTGAAATATCCGATATGTTGGGAGCCCTTTCGGGAGTTAACTTTGGAGCGATTATTATCAGTTTTATCATTTTCTTTTTCGGAGGGTATTTTCTGTATGCAGCCATGTTTGCGGCTATTGGTTCCGCTGTGGATAGCGAAGCCGACACCCAGCAGTTCATGTTACCGGTCACGTTACCCATGATTATAGCTATTATAGCCATGGTCAATGTCATTCAGAATCCGGAAAGCCCGTTGGCTTTTTGGCTCTCGATGATACCGTTTACCTCGCCGGTAGTAATGATGGCCCGTGTTCCTTTCGGAATTCCTTATTCACAGGTCATCCTTTCGGCTGTAATTTTAATCATCACTTTTGTGCTGGTTACCTGGATGGCCGCAAAGATTTACCGGACAGGAATTTTAATGTATGGCAAAAAATCCAGTTGGAAAGAAATATGGAAATGGTTGACCTATAACAATTAGCAAACAGTAATTAACAATAAGCAATTAACAATTAGTAATTGAATATATTAGCAGGCAGGTTGTTTTGTACATTGATTTAAAAAAGAATATATGAGAACTGGAATCATTGATTTGGGAACCAATACGTTCAATATTTTAATTGCCGATACCAACGACGGAAGAGAATTTGAAGTATTATTGAACACTAAATCGGCAGTCATGTTGGGTCAGGAAGGCATCAACAGTGGGTACATCTCCGATAAGGCCTTTACCCGGGCTTATGCCGTAATCCGCGATTTTAGCCAACTGATTCAGGAATTCCGGTGCCATAAAGTGGTGGCCTATGGCACTTCGGCCATCCGGGGAGCCAGCAATTCCGATGCCTTTATCTCGAAAATCGCCCGCGATTTCAACATTCAGATTGAAACCATCTCGGGTGAGCAAGAGGCCGATTTTATTTATTATGGCGTAAGGCAGGCGGTACCCTTTACCGACGAAAATTACCTGATCCTCGATATTGGGGGCGGAAGCAACGAACTCATCATCGCCAATAATGAGGGAATGCTTTGGAAAGATAGTTTTAAATTGGGTGGAGCCCGGTTGTTGGAAATGTTTCGTCCTGAAAACCCCATTGCCCCAGCCCGGATTGAAGCTGTCACTACATACCTCCATCAGGAATTGAAACCTTTGGCCAAAGCCCTTGAGAAATATCCGGTCACGCAACTGGTGGGCAGTTCAGGGGCTTTTGATACTTATGCAGCCATGATTTATCACCGGCAAAAAGGGTATCCCATCTCAAAAGCCTTGTTGAATTTCCATATTTCATTGGAACAGTTCGACGAAATTTACCACCTGATGACCACCACCACCCGGGAAGATCGGTTGATTATTCCCGGATTTGAGGCATTGCGTGTGGACACTATTGTAATGGCCTCCATCTTCACCAAATATATACTTGGGCTATCAAAGGTGAAAGGTATCATTCAATCGACCTATTCGTTGAAAGAAGGGGTGTTGTCACAACTTTCGTTGTCAAATTAGATTTTTATAATTATTATTGAAAAAGTGGAATGTCCATTAAAAGACATTCCACGTTCCATCTGTCCAATTTTTCAATAGTCTCAATTCTATTTAACTTGTTTTAATATGGCAAAAATCCTGGTAGTTGACGATGAGCGGAGCATCCGGAATACGCTTAAAGAGATTCTGGAGTATGAGAAACATGAAGTTGTTTTAGCGGCTACCGGCATGGAAAGCCTGGAAGTATTGACTAAATCAGCGTTTGATGTGATGCTGCTGGATATAAAGATGCCTGAAATGGATGGCATGGAAGTATTGGAAAAGGTGGTTAAAGAATATCCCGATATACAAATTGTGATGATTTCGGGGCATGGGAATGTGGATGCTGCGGTGAAAGCGGTAAAATTGGGGGCCTTCGATTTTATTGAAAAACCCCTCGATTTAAACCGGTTGTTAGTTACCATCCGTAATGCCACTGACCGTTCGGAATTGATTACCGAAACAAAAACATTGCGCAAAAAAATCAATAAATCTTACGAAATGGTGGGCCAATCGGCAGCCATTACGCTCATTAAAGACATGATTGAACGTGTGGCACCTACCGAGGCGCGCGTTCTCATCACCGGTAAAAACGGCACCGGAAAAGAGGTGGTGGCCCGCTGGTTGCACGACAAAAGCCATCGGGGCGAAGGACCATTCATTGAAGTAAACTGTGCCGCCATCCCATCGGAACTTATCGAGAGCGAATTGTTTGGGCATGAGAAAGGAGCTTTTACCTCAGCCATCAAACAGCGTAAAGGAAAGTTTGAACAGGCCGAAAACGGTACCCTTTTTTTAGACGAAATCGGCGATATGAGCCTTTCGGCACAAGCCAAAGTATTGAGGGCGCTACAGGAGAATAAAATTATACGGGTGGGAGCCGATAAAGACATCAATGTGAATGTGCGGGTTATTGCTGCCACCAATAAAAACCTGGAAGATGAAATTGGGCAGGGCCGGTTCCGTGAGGATTTGTACCATCGGTTGAGCGTCATCCTCATTCATGTGCCGTCGCTCAATGAACGTTTGGACGATATTCCTTTGTTGGCCGACTTTTTTATTTCCCAAATCTGTGAAGAATACGGGGTTCCCAAGGTTCCCATCTCTGGTGAAGCTATCAAAGAGCTCCAATCCATCAACTGGACGGGCAACATCCGTGAATTCCGAAACGTGATGGAGCGGTTACTGATCCTTTGCGATAAAAACATCGATCAAAAAGATGTAGCCCTTTATGCAAGGCCATTGGGTGGCGTGCAGAAGTAAAAAAACCGGATATAAAAAAACCCTCCGGATTGGCGATCCCGAAAGGTTTTTTAAATTGGCAAGAGATATTTTTATAAATTGTAATACGTTTTCAGGAATCAATGTTAATTAATTTATTTTTAAATCTGAAAAAAATTAACCAAAATTTTACATCCGTTTTCCATTTTTTTCTCCCTAAATAATATTATGACTCAAAGGGAGGCCGTATTCCTCAACAAATTCGATACCCATATTTTCAAGTTCCAGCAGAATGGGGTTGTAAATCTCAGGTAGTACCGGAATGTGAACTCCTTTAATGGTAATTTCCTCTTCAAGAATCATCCGGACCGCACATGCAGCCGGCAAAGCCACGGTTCTTGCTACAGAGGTTTCTTTTCCGGGGACGCCGTAATCCAGCAACCTTGATTTGATGACCTCTTTACGGCCATCGGGGTATTCGGCCAAAAACACGTGGAGCATGATGCTCATATCCCGTTCTTGTTCGGGGAGCATCATCTTTTCAATCATCAGATCGGAAACAATTTCATAGGTAGAATCTTTGGTGCGGTTCATGGGCGTATCCGACAGAAGGCCTAAGAACGTCAAAGCTTCTATGGCTAAATGTTTTTCATCAATCTTTAGATATTTTGCCACAGACTTTTTCACATTGTCGGTTTTTTTAGTACCTATCAGATGCAAAAGCATTTGGGAATAAGTCATTCCGGTAAAATCACGAACCTCGGGGGAGGTAAGTTCCAATTGTTTAAAAATGTCCAGAATCTGGCACCAGCCTGAATAACGGATAGTTCCCCGGTACATGGTTTTTGTTTCAGGGATATCATATATTTCTATATATGGAATGGAATCCCTGTTTGGGTAAACTTCCAAATCGCCGATTCCGGGAACTTTAATTGGGAATGTATCTTTGAACAAGTTTTCGGTGGAGGTAAAAACCTGTTTTCCATGTTTTAAGTAATGAGCCTCGTTGTTGCTTGCCATTACCACTCCTTTGGGGCTCCAGGTAAATTGGTAACGGAATGGGTTCTCATTGGCCGATTCCGGGGCAGGCAAGGCACCACAAAGGCTATAAAATTCCATCACTCTTCCACTAAATCCATGAATGGTATCAATGATCCGTTTGGCTGACATGTGATCAATTCCGGGATCCAGCCCGCATTCATTAAGAATGATGATTCCAGCTTCGCGGGCCTGGCGGTCGAGCGCTTTCATTTCAGGTTTTACATAAGAAGTGGTCACCATGTCTTTTTTATGTTTGATGCAGCGTTCTGCAACCATTACATGAAAGGAATATGGCAACAGGCTCACCACGAGGTCATGTTCTTGAATCAAAGCATCAAGTGAATCGGTTTGACCGGCTTCCCAAACAACGGCTTTTCCTTTTGGAAAACTTCCTATGAGCATTTTGGCTCTATCGGGCGTATTTGACGCCACGGTTACAAAATAACCTTTATTCAAAAGGTATTTAATAATGGGACCGGCAACCATCCCAGAACCTAAAATAAGTATCTTCTTCATCTGTTTATAAATTGTGACCTATCTGAAAGATTTGGCACATTCTTAACCCGTAGCCCGAACGTGTCTCAATATTTATCCCAGATAGGGTCTGTTTTATTATTCTATTTTTATTCATCATCTATCGAATGGCAAAGCCTTTGGAGGCTAAAATTTCAATCAGCTAAATTATCATTTACCGACAATTATTTATCGGTGGCAGATGGAAACAGGCATGTTGTTGAACACTGCTCAAAATCTATAGTATCATTGGATGGGCTGCAAATTAAGGCGATTGGAGCCGTAAAGCTTAAAGTACATCATGAATGTTGTAAAACAACCGCTCAATTTTCGGAAAATGGAGGGTTAAAACGGCATGCCAACTTTCTACGTTCAAATCCGTTTTTGCTATGAGGAATAGCTTAATTAAAATCGGTTTCAATTTTTGGATAAGTGGGCCGGCTTTTGTTTCTTCGCATACTTTTTTAAAAACAAAAAAATTGGAAACTGAAGAGAAACAATACAGGTTGGTAGCCAAGACATTTCAAGGGTTGGAAGATGTTTTGGCCGAGGAGTTGGCCCATATCGGGGCCACAGGGGTTGAAAAACAAAACCGTGCCGTTTTATTCAATGGCGACAAAGCTATGATGTACCGGGCAAATTATCAGTTACGGACAGCCATCAGTATTTTGAAACCTATTGCAAGCTTTACAGCCAACGACGAAGATGCCTTGTATAAAGAGATCAGCCTCATCAATTGGGCGAACTACATGACCACCGAAGAGACTTTTTCAGTGGCCGCGGTTACCTTCTCTAAAGTTTTTAACCACTCCAAGTTTGTGTCTCTAAAAGTAAAAGATGCC
>Ga0172379_10009821_pt1 | contig 11717 bp, 10 predicted proteins | sample GrowelOW334metaG_FD_119756 | JGI IMG/M metagenome (GOLD analysis project Ga0172379, IMG submission 119756) | Groundwater microbial communities from an aquifer near a municipal landfill in Southern Ontario, Canada - Groundwater well OW334 metaG | ecosystem: Environmental > Aquatic > Deep... | reverse complement strand
TTTTTTTGTCTCATCCTTCCAGCGTGGACTTAATGCAAAATATCCAATGCCGGCCTTCTTCAATTCATCTTCGATACCCGTTGCTTTTGCAGCAAGAAGCATTTGTCGATGATCCTCATCAGCTGCCTTCACTATTTCATTTGTTTCCTTTGGAAATCGCGAGGCAATGATAATATTAAGACCGCCGTTTTGAAACGGACCACCCATCCCAAGACCGATAGCAACATCGAGACGTTTGAACGCTTCAAAAAGATCCTTGAGATATTCAGCGTGTGTGTTTTCAACAACTATTCCAAAGTCCCCTTCGCTCCACGCAGTCGAAAGAACACTTGTTTTTGGATCTAATTCACGACCCTTCCACCCACGTGGAGTTCCAAACTGGTCAAAGGTAAGGCAGGAATGTGTTTTTCCTTTTTCGAAGAAAAATGATGCGGGATTGAATTTCGTGATTGTCCGTCCTTTAATTCCTTGATTTTCAGGAAGCATAGTGTCAGTAGGAATACCGAGAGTAGATCTTATCCCCGCAATTCCCTGCTCATGCTCAGCACAAAAATCCGCACCAAGATTAATTCCAATAAACACACCTTCATCTATAATGAATTCTGGACTCATTCCGCGTCTCATATGTACCAATCCTTTCTTGAATATAGAAAATATGATTTAAAAAACTAACTGCATAATACGTTTTACACAATAAACTGTCAATATTTCTTGGTTAAATAAAAGCCCCATTTGCTGGGGCTTAAAAAATTTTCTTTTTCATCTTTTTCTCACTGTCGCTTGAAGTACTATTTCTTGACGACATCCACAATGAGGACACGTAACCAATTCTCCAGTTGAATCCTTATTTGTCCAATAACATACTGTTTTTACTACTTCCTTTGGTAAGGGAAGTTCAAAAACATTGGTTTCAATCCCCTTACCGCAATTAATGCAAGGTAATAATGCTCTTAAGTTTTCTCTGCCAGCCATGACACTTTCCTTTCCAAATTTGTGAGCTAAAATTAACTGTTTTAATAATAACATCCGATGTGCCATTTGTCAATATAATATATAACATCATATGTATGATAGTATTGCTTTATGAATGAGATGCATATCGACCGAGCTTCAGAAGAGCAAAAACAACAAGAAGAAAGATATGCTCAATGGATGGCAGATCATCCAGAAGTAAAAATTTCTCCGGAAAATTTGCGTGAATGCGGACCAGAAATCGAAGAATTTGAGGAGTTTATTACTTCATTTGAAACGACTTATTCTTTGGAAGAACTTCTTTCAATTACTGATTTAGCATCCAAAGAAGGTCAGCGCAATCCCCTACGAGAACAGGCAAAGGTTGCGCTTAACCCAATTGTTGCAACACTTAACACTTTAAAGAGAGAAACGAATATTTCTCCTGAGAAATATGAGGAATTGAAAGAAGAATATAGACGTCTTTCCCGAGCTGTTGGAATGACAATAGAGGGCGACAAAATTGATCACAGCAGATAACTATACAAAAAAACACCACTTTAAGCATTGTGAAAGAGTAGAATTATAGTATGAAGCATTATATTTGTACGGGAGGTTGTGGCGGAGTTTCGGATAAACCTGGAGTATGCCAGACGAAGATTTGTCCGAAACACGGGAAGCCTCTTGAGGAGTGCGATTGCACCGATGGAAAGCATTACGGGAAGCAAGATCACGACAAAAAAGAAAAATAGTGTACTACAAAATTAAAAAAGTTATTGTAGTGCGTCTGTGAATATTACTAATCGTTGACTATAACTTTGCTTTACCGAATTCCACGTACCTTCGCACGTAATAAGGTTGAGGTGTGAGCCGTTATCTCCTGAAGTAAATACACTTGTCGCATCTGCTGCTGGATCATAGAGATGGCTTTCCCGAACCACGAACGTAATGGTTTCTTTTTTATCGTTTGTCACATACAACCTATCTCCTGCACGCAACTCGCTCAGATTTTTAAATACGCCAGGTTTTGTTAACACTCCCCCACGTATCTGAGCAACATGCCCCGTGACAATAGCAACGCCTTTTTCACCAGGATGCACACTCCCTGTAAACCATCCCACATCAATTACGTTGTTTGGTATTTCCATTGTTCCGTCTGATGCAAGACCATTATATTGAAATTTTGCATCTACATTAATTTTTGGGATTGCGATGCGTATAGGCAAACCGTTATTAGTTTTTGCAATTACAGGATTTGCTGCTGCACTCGTTGTGCTTATTGTTGCTGGTACAGATGGGGTATCAACCATTGGTTGTTGTATAACTATGTTCAGTTTGCCCCTGGAAAGTGGGCCTAATGTGCCAGTCGTTGGAGCAATACCAACTGATGCCTGCCACTTTGTAAGTGCGGTTTTTGTCGCGAGACCGAAATAGTTTGTAGGGATAGTGATATTGAGAAGTCCACTTACAATCAAAAACTGTTGGAGTGCGAGCACATCATTGCCACGAGAGCCAATTGTAAGGTTTCGGGAAAATGTGAAGCTTGCTGCATTTGCGTTGTTTCCAATTACAAAAAAGAAGCATAGTAATGCAGCGAGCAGGAATGTATTTATTTTTTTCATTCTTATTAGTCAACTACTTTAGTTTCGTGAAAAAGGACTTTTACTTCATCTTCTTCTTTTACTCTGTCGCCAAGCACTGCAAGTCTATTATTAATAAGCACTTTTTTCTTTTTGATAAGCTCATCCATTGCTCTTCGTGTGGACTTCTTTTTGAGCGCAAGATATTGATTTATCCTCATAGGAAACTTCGGCTTATCCGTAGAGGAAATTATTGGTTCATCCATACCTGAAGTATAGCTCTATTTCTCTGAAGCTGCTGTTCCTGCGACGAAACCGGTAGTCCAGCAGAGTTGCAATGAATAACCGCCCGAGGGCCTATCAATATTCAAGATATCACCTACAAGATAAAGATTAGGATAAAGGCGCGAGCGCATCGTCTTGAAATCCACCTCCTCCAAAATTACCCCGCCACTTGTAACCACTGCCTTTTCAACACCAAGAAGTTTTGTTACCTGCATAGGAATCCCTTTCAAAATATTCACGAGTCTCAGGCGTTCCTCCCGAATAATGCTATTGCATTGAATCTCTGGATTGATGTGAGAAAGCTCTACAATAATTGGCACGATGGCAGAAGGAAGTAAATTCACAAGGGCATTACGAAATTTCTTTTTGTCGTGCTCTTTAAACAATTCCTGCAGTTTTATATTCAGTGTGCTGTAATCCTCTTTCGGTAAAAGATCAAGCACAAGCATTACACTTCCATATTTCAATAATTCACCCACATCCTTACTCATATTTAAAATGGTGGGACCACTCAATCCCACGTGAGTAAAGAGAATTTTTCCTTTTGCCACTCCCTGTTTCTTGTCATTTTGAAATGTGGTTATTTTTACGTCATCAAGACTTACTCCCGCAAGTCTTTTTACCCACATATCTTTTATTGCGATTGGCACGAGCGATGCTTCGGGTGTAATAATCGTATGCCCAAGTTTTTTGAGCCATTTATATCCATCACCTGTCGAACCCGTTTCTGGTCGTGACGTTCCTCCTGTTGCAAGAATAACTGACTTCCCTTCTATTATTTCTTTATTTTTCAATTTTACCCCTGTGACTACTTTACCCTTATGCATGATTTCTGAAACTTCAGAATTGGAACGGACGCTCACTCTATTTTTCTTCATATATCCTACAAGAACACTCAATACCGATTGTGATGAATTTGATACAGGAAATACACGCAACCCCGGTTCCACTTTTGTCTCCATTCCTCGCGTGTGAAAAAAATCTAACGTTTCTACTACGGACCACTGTGAAAAAGCAGAAAATAAAAACTTTGCGGAATCTTTGAATTTCTCAAGAAGCTTCCGCATATTTGTTTCGGCGTTCATTACATTGCACCTTCCTCCTCCTGTAATGAGGAGTTTCTTACCTAAAGTCTCGTTTTTCTCAATCAAAAGGACGTTTGCACCTCGTTCTGATGCCCTTCCTGCCGCCATCATACCTGCAGGACCACCTCCCACCACTATTACGTCCCAAACAGCCTTCTCATTCATCCAGGCCATCCTAACAGAAAAACGCGAGAGTATAAAACCTTACTGACTCGCCATTGGCGAGTCAGTTTGGAACTACAGAGAAAAATATATTTTTGTTAGTTGCCCTTACATTTCTCGCAAATATCTTTCGCTGAAGCTGGTACGTATGAGCAAGATGGCACTGCGGCAAATGAGGCACAAATCTCCGGTGTAGGAGTAAATCCTTCAGCTGACGGAGCGGGTACTGGTCCACCAGATGGAATGCCTCCAGGGATTCCATCTGGAATTCCACTAGGCATCATATTCTTATATTGTTCCTGCATCTTCTTCAGCACTTCTGGATCTGGCGCTCCGTTTCCTTCAGTTCCTGGCAAGCCCATTCCGGATGGTATTCCCATTCCTGAAGGGACTCCTTGCGGCTTAAAACTTGAAACACATTCTTGAATAAGTTTTTGCACATCTGCCTCACCGCTCAATTCACCACTTTGCATTTTTTCACCAATATTTCCAAGTTTATCTTTGATACAACTCTGCATCTCGGGAGGAGCGTTCTTTAGGCCTTCCTGCATCTTCTGTTCTAAAGCACCCTGGCCTGCCCTCACACATTCCTGAATGATTGAACCAGTTTCTGCACCCAAGTCCACATTCTCACCGCTTTGTATCTTCTGCACTTTGTCCGCACCAAGTTTATCAGTGATGCAAGACTTTATCTCGGGCGGCATCTTTTCCAATCCACTCTTTAATTTGCTAAGCCCTTCTACTTTCATCGTCTCAAAACATTTTCTAAATACATCACCATTCTCAGGAGTTGGCGCCTCACCGCTTTGCACTTTTGCAAATTCTCCCTCACCCATACCGCTCTTCAGACAAGTAAGTGTTGCGGGAGTGGCTTGAGTAAGACCTTGCTGAAGCTTCTCTTGAAGCTGCGGCAAAATCTTATCGAAACATCCCTTGATTATCTCCCCTGTCTGAGGTCCCGGCGTGAAATTGCCGCTCTGAATATCGCCTACGATACTTGTTCCTAAATTATCCTTAAGACACGCAATAGCCTCAGCGGGCATCTGATCAATACCTGAACGCAAACGACCCATGCCGTCTTGCATCTCCTTTAGTTTATCCGCAGGAATAAGATTATATTTTTGTGCGAACGTGAAACACTCTTTCTGGTTTTCTTTTACATTACAATACTTTTCGCACAAATCTTTGGAAGTGCAACTACCTGGACCCTTGCCCCCTGTTGCACGTACCATATCTGCTTCTTCTTTCGTCGCAAATCCCGCCTTTTCTGCAAAATTGATGCATTCAACACTGTGATTCGTATCAGCGCAATATTTTTCACAGTCCGCCTTCGTAGTACAGGCGCCTGGTGTCTCTCCGCTCTTTAAGAATGGAAGAACTTTTTCTGCGTCTGCAATTTCCTTATCTGAGAGAAAGCCTGCTTTTTTCGCAAAACCTAAACATTCCTCAACGTGCCCCGCAACCTTACAATATGAATCACACGAGGCCTTATCGGTACAGCTGCCCGGCAAGGTAGCACCTTGCTTTAAGGCATTTGATACCTTCTTTGCTTCCGCGAGTTGGTCACCACTTACAAAATTATGTTTCTCTGCGAAGCTTAAGCACTCATCCAAATGAGCAACTCCCTCACAATAATTTCGGCACGACTTCTCATCCTTACATGCGCCAGGACCTTCGCCTTTCAGCACATCCGCATATTCTTTTGCGCGTGCGGCATCTTCCTTGGAAATGATATTGTTCTTTGCGCCATAATCTGAACATGCTGCATAATTATTTGCATCACTACAATAGGCGCGACACGCGCTCTCGCTCGTACAATTTCCTAATTCAGGAATAGGATATTTGCTCAAAATGTGAACGATGATTGGCTTTCCTACTGCCTTTCCATTATTTACGATACGCAACTTCATACTTGGTGCACCCTTGACCAATGACGAGATGTCCCACTTATAGAGATAGGCCCGTCCAGGATCCGTCACTACCTGATATCCTCCTCCTGCACTTGTGTTATTTGAAGAAAAATCTGGGTTATAGAAAAGCATCCACGCATTTCCTGATTGATAAGAAAATGTCCGCCCATCTTTATAGGTAAAGCTATTGCTCTTATTCTGAAGTGCTGAGGTCACCGGCACATCATTTACATACACTTCAAATGTTGGATTGCTACCCGCTGGCTTGTCGTACTCAATACGCGCCGCCAATCTCAAGGAATCTACTGACTGCACATTCATAGACCACGACTCATTTGCGGCTATTCGAATTTCATCCGGTATCTGAGTTAAAGGCACGGGAGCATTTGTCTGCGCAATTACGAGTGCTGCCCACGCAGAACTTATAAGTATGAGACCACTAAGAAGTAATGATTGATATTTTTTCATAGTATTAAAAAGGATTGGTATATCCACCCTTGTACGGATTCAAATCCGCTTGAATCGGATTCGTATTAGGAATACTGTCTGCGGGATTCGCTTTTACTGAATCAAATAGCTGCCCGCCTAATCCTGCGTCAGTACTTGCTTCGACAGCATTGTCAGTTGTCTTATTACCTCCAAAATTCGATTTTATTCCGTCCAATACCTCCGGCCTTTTTGCGAGGACGAACCAAACTGCAATCGCAATAACAATCACCACTATTGCGATAATTAATGGCTTTTTCATACGATTATTATACCAAATGCAAATATAGACATTTATCTGCCTATCGCTATTAATGTTTTTTAATTAAGGGAAAATTTGATTGAACCAGTATCTGACTATTTCACCCAGAAGAGCAACACCCACAAGAGAAATGATACCAACAATCCAAGAAAAGAATTTGGTAAATGAGATAAACCATGATCTTATATTAATGAGTGGATTATTCTCTCCTATCTTTTTAATCTTCATTACGATAGGAATAAAAACTAATGCACCTATTGGGCATAACCATAGATTTCCGCCAAATGACTTTATAAGAAAGGCAAAAAATAATACTATAAAAAAACCTAACGATATGGGTACAACTATATTATTTTTGTAAAAATCGGAAACAATCTTTTTCTGGGTTTCTAATAATTGTTTCTCGCCCATCGTTCTCTTGATGCCATCTAATTGCCCCTTTAAATCACTTTCCATTTCTTCTCGACACAATTTTTCTCGCGCAACATTTTCTTTTTGATTTTTTATTTCCGCCTTACTTTCTCTTGCATCTATTTCTGCAATTTTTCTTTTCTGCCGTTCTTCACCCAATCGTTTTGCAACTCTTGCGTGTTCATCAACTAAAGCTTCGCGTATATATTCAGTTCGTTTAATCTCATCTCTCTCGTCAAAAAGATTTTGTTGCAATGCTGTGTTCATCAACAGAGCAGTAACAGTCTCTTTTGGTAAATCCTGAACATGTTCATATCTGCTTAGTGTTTCTAATATCTTTAAAGCTGCACTTTCACTTCTTGGGTCAAAACTTGGAAATAACATTGGTAGTCTTACATTTCGAAATAAGGCATCTTCAATTTGCGGATTACGAGGAACCCAAAACTGGAGTAATTTTATAAAAGAAATAGGAAGTAAACAAATAGGATAGGGATCTTTTTGCATTCTCTGTTTTCTAGAATCAAATGATAGGAACCTATGATCTATTGTTAGAATCCAATTTTTAGCATCTAACGGCGACTCAATAATGTGAGGTCTCATTTTTTTTACAAAGTGCCACAAAACAATATCATTAATCCATTGATCAGATTTTTTTGGATGCATTATTCCTCTATCAAAACGCATCGCATCTTTAATATCTTTTAGCACTTCTTCACTCTCCTCTATTTCCTTTAAATTAGGATTATGTAACTCAATTCCTTTACCACGAAGAATTGTGAGTAAATTGCTTTGATAAGGAGCTAAATAAGCCCTTGGACTAATTGGTTTGCCAGCTTTTTGGGATTCGATTGCGAGTTTATTTGTAAAATCACCTAAATTCAAATCAATTGCCGCGCCTGCTAAATTTGGCGAAAGATGCAATTCTCCAAGACGTTCGGAAATTAAGGAGAGTGCGTGTTTTGTTTCATCAAAGGTTGTATTTAGGACATAAAGTTTAACACTAACTCGGTCAGATATGCTTTTTACCAATGAAAAGAATGAGTCACCCGCTGCATTCGCCTCAACATCGCGGAGTCCAAGCAGCGAAAAAATAAAATTTGTATCGAGAAAAATAACTAAGTTCGGTTTCGATTTAATTATTGAATTAATCTTGTTGAGATTATCTTCTTTGATTCCGCTCGCTTCCACAAAAAAGAAGGCATTCAAATATCGAAGAACATAATTTCGAACTATTTCATTTCCCAAATTTAGAAATTCTCTAATTGCTTTTCGAAGACCGAGACGTGCGTCTATTGGATAATTAGATAAAAATTCTTCAACATTTTCTATGCCAATATTTTGATTTTCTGTAACAGTTGAGTATACACTCGCTCCAGCGTCTTTAATAAATGGTAATAATAATTTCTCATTGAATGAACTCCAAACAAGAGTAGCATCTAAATCAATGCAGTTTTTAAGTAGTATCTCTTTAAAACATTCTTCGGCTTTTTTGTCTTCTGTTATAGAAATTTGAACCTCCTCTTTTATTTTTTTCTTATAATCCTCGGAAAGTTTGTATTTTCTGGTCGATTCAATAAATATCAGGGTTCCACTAGAGAGAATTTTAAGCTGGTCATTTATTTTATTTTTTGGAAGTTCGATATTAAATTCTGAACTAAAAAAAATTAGTATATCTTCTTCTGTAGCTGGGGTATCAAGAATTAGTAAAGATGCAAGAATAAATTTTTTGAGAGCTTCCTCCCACCATCCTGCTTGATTCAATTCTATATGGTGTATTAATGAAACAATTTCTGGGGGAAGTTTTGTTTTGTGAGTTTCCATAATTCAAATATTTGTATCATTGTATGTAATTTTTATCAATTTTCCTAGTATTAAAAAACCGCCACATTTCGTGGCGGATTTGTATTACTAACCTAACAGATATTTAATCGCATCTGCTGCAGAATAAGAACCTTCGGCATTTGTCATCAAGGACGGGAGAAAGCTCACATCGTCGCCCAAGGTGACCACTGCCGCTTCTTCTATGTCGCCCAAGCCGGCGGTCGTAATAAGACCATTGCAGAGGCAACCTCTCCCAATCGTCTCCTCCAACTTGCCGCCCTTCCTTACAAACTTATCGAAAGGTTCGCTTGGACACCGGTAGCCAATCTTTCCATCAGGTCGCTCATAGAGCACTACAAGCTCGCCTTGGTCACAGATGCGCGTACGCGCTTCATAGACTGCGGGTTCGGATATAGTGCCTTCAAGCTCTACTACTTTGAAAGGAAATCCGGTCGGCGAGATTTGCATATCGGTTCTCACCACCAACTTGCCTTCGAATCCATGTTTGCGAATTCTCGCGCGAATTACAGGGTCCATATTGGATTCTTCACAAAGCGCAAAAATAGAACCCGCTTGAATGCCTGCCGCACCAACTGAAAGCGCCCATTTGAGCTTCTCGGGTGATGCGTATGAGCCGCCAATCCAGAAAGGAACACCAAGTGACGCAAGGTCAGGATAATTCACTACGTCTTTTTCTCCGTAGATTGGTTGAATTTTTCCCTCATCATTAAAGATTGGTTTTCGCGGAGGAGCGTTATGCCCTCCCGCAGTCCATTCTTCAACAACGAATCCTTGCACACTTCCTGCCGGCAATTTCTTCATAAAAATATTTGCGAGCAAATTGGATGCAATGATAGGAATAAAGCCAGGCCGTTTCATTGGAGGCAATGTACCACCAAAGAACTTTGCGGGATCGAAAGTCATCACATGACTTGTGATATTCTTTCCTTCAACCGGTACTCGATAACTTACTTCCCTACCCGCTACGATATCATCCAAAAGCTTGGGAATCTGAAGCGGAATACCCGCGCCCATCGTCACGAAATCTACTCCCGCCATGATGGCACCTGTTGCGGCATACACATGAGGCATCGCAATCTTTTCCAAAAAGTTCACACTGATTGGATTCGGATTGTTTTCCTTTGCAAGCCACACAAATGCGAAGTTCGCGCAGACGGTAAGTGAGATAAGAAGATGAGACGGATTGATAGTGAAGACCGGGGTTGCTTTGAATTGGCTTCCTTTGGGGATACCACCGGGAACGAAATACATATCAACGATTTTTTTCGCAACTTCCGGAAATGGGAAGTGAGAAAGAGCACGTTGAATGTCGCCGCCCGGGTCGCCCACTTGTAACATACGAGTAATGAGTCGTTCCAAGGCAACACCAGAAATAGTGCCGCGTTCGCCAAGTAATGACACAGTACGAGCCAAATGCGGACTTGAGATATTTACTCCCATACCGCCTTGGATAATTCGAGGTAACGCATTAAGGCTTTTCATAGCCACTCTCCTTTCAGGAGATTATTGAGATTAGAAGAACTGCTTTATGTATACCACCCGCCATTCTAAGAGGCAACAAAAAAATACCTATATTTCTCACGCTTGATAGAAATGAAGCGGCATAGGATACTGAAGTAAAGTCAAAACAGAACTACTATACATTATAAGATGAAAGTGGTATTTTGTTCCCCAGCGGGCAACATATGCCTCTGTCTTAACAACACAATAACAAGGAGAAACTTATGCAAGAAAATAAAGAGAAAAATAAGACAACTGGTGCGGAAAATGTGAGATGGGACTTGAGTTCCCTCTATTCTGGGATAGATGACCCCCAGATAGATGCGGATGTGAAAACCCTCAGCGTTATGGCTGCAGATTTTCGTACTTCCTACAAAGGAGCGCTTCCTCAATCACTCGGAAATGCGATTGCTGGTTATCTTGATTTAACGATGCTTGAGAGCAAAATTGGTCTTTACCTCTTCCTCAAACAAAGTACGGATGTCACAGACTCTATCGTAAAGAAAAAGGTAGCCGAAGTGGAACGTATGATGAATGAAATCAACGGTGAATACCTCACTTTCTTTGATCTCGAACTTGTTGAATTGAAAGATGAGGAATTGGCGATATGGTACGAAAAGAACGCACTCGTAAAGAAACATCGTCCCTGGATTGAATATGTGCGCATTTTCAAACCACATAATTTGAGTGAACCCGTGGAATCCGCTCTTACCAAGCGAGCCGCATTCAGCGAAGGGGCATGGAATGAATTTTTTGATGAAGTTGAGGCTGATCTTTCATTTGAGTTTCGCAATGAAAAGAAAACACTCACTGAGATGACTCACCTTCTTTCGGAATCAAAAGATGCCACAGAACGCGCGGAAGCTTTGTCTGTAATCAGTAATGGCCTCAAAGGAGCATTTGTAAAGTATTCGGCACAAAATCTCTATATGGTTACCGGTTCTCTCGCGGTTGAAGTAAAAGAACGTAAGTATGAGAATCCGATGAGCGCGCGAAATAAATCAAATCGCGTATCAGATGCAGTTGTTGAAGCACTTCACACTGCCGTTCTTAAAACTGCGGGACCTCTTACCAAGAGGTACTATCGACTAAAGGCGGCACACTTGGGGCAAAAAATACTTCGATGGAGCGATCGTAATGCACCTATGCCGTTTTCAGACGACACTCTTATTCCTTTCGACGAGGCAGAGAAAATAGTAATTGCAGCTTATGAAAGCTTCAGTCCTACACTCGCTGCCATTGT
>Ga0172379_10009820_pt1 | contig 11717 bp, 9 predicted proteins | sample GrowelOW334metaG_FD_119756 | JGI IMG/M metagenome (GOLD analysis project Ga0172379, IMG submission 119756) | Groundwater microbial communities from an aquifer near a municipal landfill in Southern Ontario, Canada - Groundwater well OW334 metaG | ecosystem: Environmental > Aquatic > Deep... | reverse complement strand
CCTGCATGATACGCCGTCAAAGCGGCTGTTCGAGCAGGAACGGCGCGCTTTCTCGCATGGGTGTATGCGGACCGAACATCCAGACGTGCTGGCGCGCACGCTGCTCGCGCCGGAGACGGTGCGGAGCTTCGATCAATATCTGGCGCAGGGCACCAATCGCACCTTCGCGCTTGATCGACCGGTGCCCGTTTACGTCGTCTATTTCACCGCCGTGGCGGACCCGGCGGCAACGGGCGGGGTTGCCTATCTGGACGACGTGTACGGGCGCGACGCCGGGCTTGCGAAAGCATCCTGAATCTTTCTCGACCGGGGGATCGATCCACGTATTCTTCCCGATAGAGCGGTTCGGCGTCGCTGCTAACCTTGCGGCGATGAAGACGTCTTCGCCCCTTCCAGAATCCGAGCCGGGCGGGCAGGCGGAGATTCTCGCGGTTCTCGGGTCTGGTGCTGCCTTCGATCTTGCCAGCCCGCCGCGCCGGATCGACACCCATGCTGCGGTGGTGTTTCTATGCCCCGATCGGGCATGGAAGCTGAAGCGTGCGGTGCGCTTGCCCTATCTCGATTTTTCCACGCCGGCGCTGCGCGAACGTGCGCTGGAGGCGGAACTCGCGCTCAACCGCCGCACTGCGCCAATGCTGTATCGTGCGGTTCACCCCATCCGTCGCGGCAAAGGGGGGCAATTGTCGATCGACGGGGCTGGAGAAACGGTCGACTGGCTGCTCGAAATGACCCGCTTCCCCGATGGCGCGCTGCTCGATGAGCTGGCGACGACCGGGCAGATCGACGATGCGCTGCTGCTGCGGCTGGCGGACCGCGTTCAGCGCTTCCACGCGACCGAACCGATCGTGCGAACCAAGACCGCTGCGGACGATTTTCGCAAAGTCGTCGACGCCGCGCTGGATCGATTGGGCCAATTCCCGTCGATCCTCGACATCGCGCAGGTCACCAAGCTTGGTCATGATTTGCGCACGCGGGTTGAGCAGTTCGCGCCGCTGCTCGATGTGCGTGCAGCGGCGGGGCGGGTGCGGCATGTGCATGGCGATTTGCACTTGGCCAATATCGCGGTGATCGATGGCGAGCCGAGGCTGTTCGACTGCCTCGAATTTGACACCGGGCTCGCCACCACTGACGTGCTCTACGACCTCGCTTTTCTGGTGATGGATGTGTGGCGGCGGGGGCTGCGGCGCGGGGCGAACATCGTGTTCAACCGCTATCTCGATCTTTCACCCGAAGATGAGGGCGCGCTTGCGCTGTTGCCTGTTTTCCTGGCGACGCGCGCGGTGATCCGCGCGCACATCGCCGCGACGCGCAGCACGCAGGCTGGCGGCGATGCTGCGCTGGATCGTGAGGCGAGCAGCTATCTTGCCCTGGCGGCCGAGTTGATCGCGCCGGTGCCGCCGCGACTGGTCGCGATTGGGGGGCTGTCGGGAACCGGAAAGTCCAGCATCGCGCGCAGCCTTGGCGCGGATGTCGGGCGCGCGCCCGGTGCCCGTATCCTGCGCACCGATGTGCTGCGGAAGCGCAGCGCTGGCGTTATGCCCGAAATGGGGCTGCCGCCTGCTTATTATGCACCCGATACGACGGAGCAGATCTATCGTTTGCTCGATCGGCTGGCCGCAGCGGCGCTGACGCAGGGGAGCGCCGTTATCGTCGATGCAACCTTTGCGTCGCGCGACCAGCGCGATGCGATCGAGATCGTCGCCAGGCGCGGGCGCGCCGTCTTTTCCGGCGTCTGGCTCGAGGCTGATCTCGATCGTCGCCTGGCGCGGGTCGCGGCGCGGCAGCATGATGCCTCGGACGCGAATGCCGACGTCGTCCGCCGCCAGGCGGCGAAGGCGGTCGGTCCGCTTGGGGACTGGCACCGCATTGCCGCAGACGGCGCGCTTGATGCGGTGTCGCGCGCGGTGCGGACTGCGATGCGCTTCGTCTGAGGCGATGGATGCCGGACGTTATCCCTGCCGGTTTTGCATCCGGCGGCGCGGATGGCCGACCGCGACACCGCCCGACAGGCGCGCGACCCACGGATAGCGCTGGGCGACCTCCTCGGTATAGCCGAGGTTGAAGACGGTCGGGCTCTTCGCCGGACGATCGGCGCGGGAATAGAGCGTGCCGAACAGGCGATCCCACACGAAATTGGTAATGCCGAAATTGCCGTCCTCATTATGGAAATGATGCTCGACGTGCCGCACCTTCATCGTCGCCAGCCATTTGATGCGCGGTTTGTAGGCAAGATGCTGGATACAGTGGAAAAATTCGTAGAAGCAGGTGCAGAGCAGCCCGGTGGCGAAGCCCGCCGCCGCGCCGCCGATCCCGCCGATCAGATAGCCGGGCAAGGCGGCAACCACGAGCAGCGTCGGCAGCGTGGTATAGAGCGCGCCGAACAGCACCTCCAGATGATTGGGGTCGACATGATGGTCGTAATGGATCCGCTTCCAGGTGGAGGCCAGAAACGGCACTTTGAACATCCAGTGGCAATGCAACACCCAACGGTGCAGCACGTACCAGATCAGCGGATAGGCAAACAGGATCAGCGCAACCGTCGCGACCGTCGGCAATGGTGCGGCGGGGTGCCACACGAACAGGCCGATCGAAAGCGCGGTCAGCGCCAGATAGGCGACGATGGTGTAATGCTGAAAATAGGCGACTACCAATTCGCGGAAGGTCATCCGGTCGAGATAATGCGACCGTGTCCAGAAGGTGCCGTTTTGGCCCGTGCGTGCGGTGTTCACTCGATATCTCGCCCGATCATTCCGATTGGGAGCGAGCGATAGCGGCGGGCCAGGCAAGGGCGTTTGACCGCCATCAAATCGCGGAGGGGACCTGCTTATAGGTAAATGTCCCGATGTTCGAATGGCCTTGGGTGGTCGATCTGTGCATGGCCGTGACGCGCCCGTGCCGCGCCTCCAAAGGAGCGAGACCATGCAGAAGACCATGAAAGCCGCCGTTGTCCGCGAATTCGGCAAGCCATTGGTGATCGAGGAGGTCAAGGTGCCGATGCCGGGGCCGGGACAGATCCTCGTCAAGATCGCGGCGAGCGGCGTATGCCATACCGATCTCCACGCCGCCGAAGGGGATTGGCCGGTCAAGCCCAACCCGCCCTTCATTCCCGGGCATGAGGGCGTCGGCCATGTCGTTGCGGTCGGCAGCGGCGTCGTCCATGTCAAGGAAGGCGACCGCGTCGGCGTGCCGTGGCTGTACAGCGCGTGCGGGCATTGCGTGCATTGCCTGGGCGGTTGGGAAACGCTGTGCGAGGAGCAGCAGAATACCGGCTATTCGGTCAATGGCAGCTTTGCCGAATATGTGCTGGCCGATCCCAATTATGTCGGCCATTTGCCCGCCAATGTCGGGTTTGTTGAAATCTCGCCCGTGCTGTGCGCCGGCGTCACGGTCTATAAAGGCCTGAAGGTTACCGATACCAAGCCGGGCGACTGGGTGGCGATTTCGGGCATTGGCGGGCTTGGCCACATGGCGGTGCAATATGCCAAGGCGATGGGGCTGAACGTCGTCGCGGTCGACATTGACGATGCCAAGCTGAAACTGGCCGAGGAACTCGGCGCGAGCTTGACGGTCAACGCGCACCATGCCGATCCGGCGGCCTTCATCAAAAAGGAGATTGGCGGCGCGCAGGGCGTGCTGGTCACGGCCGTCAGCCCGATTGCGTTCAAGCAGGCGATGGGCATGGTGCGGCGTGGCGGCACGGTGTCGCTCAACGGTTTGCCGCCGGGCGAATTTCCAATTTCGATTTTCGATACGGTGCTGAACGGCATCACCGTGCGCGGCTCGATCGTGGGGACGCGGCTGGATCTCCAGGAATCGCTCGATTTCGCCGCCGCGGGCAAGGTGCGCGCGACGGTGACGACCGACACGCTGGAAAACATCAACGACATATTCGATCGGATGCATCGCGGCGAGATCGAGGGCCGCGTGGTGATCGATTTCGAGGATCGGCCAGCCGCCTGACACTCGGCGCAACGGAGCGATCAAGGACGAGGTCGGGCCCATGCCCGGCCTCGTTTGATGTGTGCAGGTGTTTGCCCCCCACACACCACCAACCACGTAACTCTACGTACAGCCCGCGTTCAGAAACCACGGTAGCGGTTTGACGAAGGTCAAAGGCCGTGTCGGCTGGCTTGGCCATAGGCGGGCTGTGATGGCCGCGGAGGGGCGAATGGACGGAATCGTAATGAGGGCGGGGGCATGGCTCCTGGTAGCATTCGCGGCGGTGGGCATGTCCGCCAGCGCGATCGACCACGGCTTTGCCATACAGATGGGGATTGTCGCGCTGGCGGCTTTTATCGCGGCCTTTTATGCCATGCGGCGCGTCGGCAATCCGGCGATTGCGGCGGACGGGTCCTTGCCCGCACCGCGTGATCGCTATGATGACGAGGTTGTGCGCTGGGGCGTGATCGCCACGGTGTTCTGGGCGGTCGTCGGCTTGCTGGTCGGTGTGGTCATCGCCTCGCAGCTCGCTTTCCCGCTGCTCAACTTCCATTCCGAATTCACCACCTTCGGGCGTTTGCGTCCGCTGCACACATCGGCGGTGATCTTCGCCTTTGGCGGCAACGCGCTGATCGCGACGAGCTATTATGTCGTCCAGCGCACCTGCCGTGCGCGGCTGGCCTTTCCCTGGCTCGCGCGCTTCGTGTTCTGGGGTTATCAACTGTTCATCGTGCTCGCGGCGACGGGCTATCTGCTCGGCATCACCGAGGGGCGTGAATATGCCGAACCCGAATGGTATGTCGACATCTGGCTGACGATCGTGTGGGTCTCGTATCTCGCGGTTTATGTCGGCACGATCGTGCGCCGCGCGGAGCCGCACATCTACGTCGCCAACTGGTTCTATCTCGGCTTCATCATCACCGTTGCGATGCTGCATCTCGTCAACAATATGACGGTGCCGGTGTCGTTCTTCGGCTCCAAATCCTATTCGGCCTTTGCCGGCGTGCAGGATGCCCTGACGCAGTGGTGGTACGGCCATAATGCGGTCGGCTTCTTCCTGACGGCAGGCTTCCTCGGCATGATGTATTATTTCGTGCCCAAGCAAGCCGAACGACCTATCTACAGCTACCGGCTGTCGATCATCCACTTCTGGTCGCTGATCTTCCTCTACATCTGGGCCGGGCCGCACCACCTCCATTACACCGCGCTGCCCGATTGGGCGCAGACGCTGGGCGAAGTGTTCTCGGTGATGCTGTGGATGCCGAGCTGGGGTGGCATGATTAACGGCCTGATGACGCTCAACGGCGCCTGGGACAAGATCCGCACCGACCCGATCATCCGCATGATGGTGTTCGCACTCGCCTTCTACGGCATGGCCACCTTCGAAGGGCCGATGATGTCGATCAAGGAGGTCAATTCGCTCAGCCACTATACCGACTGGACGATCGGCCATGTCCATTCCGCCGCGCTCGGCTGGAACGGCATGATTACCTTCGGTGCGCTGTATTACATGACGCCGCGCCTGTGGGGCCGCACCCGGCTCTATTCGCTGCGGATGGTCAACTGGCACTTCTGGTGCGCCACGCTGGGCATCGTCCTCTACGCCTCGTCCATGTGGGTAGCGGGTATCATGCAGGGTCTGCTGTGGCGGGAATATGGAAGCGACGGGTATCTCGTCTATTCCTTCGCCGAAGTCGTCCAGGCGATGCACCCATATTATCTGATCCGCACGACGGGTGGGCTGCTCTACCTCACCGGTGCGCTGATTATGGCCTGGAACATCTGGATGACGATTGCGGGCAAGCTCCGCGACGAAGCCCCGATGTCGTCCCCGGCTTTCGATCCGGCGCGCGACCGTCCGCTCCAGCACGTCCCAGCAGAATAAGGACGCGATCATGGCAAATCTTCTCAACCGTCACAAAGTGATCGAGCGCAACGTCACGTTGCTCGCCGTGTTCGCTTTCCTCACCGTCGCCATCGGCGGCATCGTCGAGATCGCTCCCCTGTTCTGGATCGACTCGACGGTGACCAAGGTGGAGGGCGTGCGGCCCTACACCCCGCTCGAACTCGCCGGGCGCGACATCTACATCCGCGAGGGATGTTATGGCTGCCACAGCCAGATGATCCGCCCGTTCCGCGACGAGACCGAGCGCTACGGCCATTACAGCCTCGCCGCCGAAAGTATGTACGATCACCCGTTCCAATGGGGGTCGAAGCGCACCGGGCCGGATCTGGCGCGGGTCGGCGGGCGTTATTCGGATGAATGGCATGTCCAGCATTTGAAGGACCCGCGCGCGGTGGTGCCGGAATCGATCATGCCGCCCTACGCCTTCCTCGCTGACCGCGAGCTCGACGTCAGCCATATCGGCGATCATCTGGTCGCGCTGCGCCGGGTCGGGGTTCCGTACACCGACGCGGAAATCGCCAAGGCTGCCGACGACGTCACCACACAGGCAACGGGCGAGGGCGACACGGCGGGTCTGGTCAAGCGTTATCCCAAGGCGCAGGCGCGCGACTTCGACGGCAAGCCCGGACAAGTGACCGAGATGGATGCGCTGGTCGCCTATCTGCAGGGCCTTGGCACCCAGGTCGACTTCAAGTCGGCCGCACCACGGGAGCAGGCGCGATGACAACCTATGATGTGCTGCGGGAGTTTGCCGACAGTTGGGGGCTGATCCTGATGGGGGTCGCGTTCCTGACCTTTACCGGCTGGACTTTTCTGCACTCCGTCTCCGCCGAACATCAGCGGGCGGCAATGAGCATCTTCGAGCAAGAGGACGAGGTGGATGGCTGACAATAAGCGCATCGACGAACCCACGGGAACCAGCTTCGTCGGCCACGAATGGGACGGGATCGAGGAACTCGATACCCCGATGCCACGCTGGTGGTTGTACACCTTCTACGCCTGTATCGCCTTCGCGGCGGTGATGGTGGTGCTCTATCCCGCCATCCCGATGCTGCACAGTGCGACCACGGGGGTACTCGGCTGGTCGAGCCACGGTGATCTCTCCAAGGAATTGGCGGTCGATCATGCGCGCCGGGCGCCAGTGATGCACGCGCTGGAACAAACGCCGATCGACAAGATCGCGGCTGACCCCAAATTGCTGCGTGCGGCGCAGGAGGGCGGGCATTCGGCGTTCAAGGTGTATTGCACGCAATGTCACGGTGCGGGCGCTGCCGGAAGCAAGGGCTATCCCAACCTCAACGACGATGATTGGTTGTGGGGCGGTGATTTGGCGACCATCCAGCAAACCTTGCTGCACGGCGTGCGTCAGCCCGGCGACGAAGAGACCCGCATGTCGCAAATGCCGGCCTTTGGTCGCGACGGGATCCTCAAGCCCGCAGAAGTGCAGGATGTGGTTTCCTATGTCCGTGTGCTGTCGAAGCAGGAGGGGGCGACCGCATCGTCACGGCGTGGTGCAGCATTGTTTTCCGCCAATTGCGTCGTGTGTCATGGCGATGCAGGGAAGGGAACCCGCGCGATGGGCGCCCCCAATTTGTCCGATGGCATCTGGCTATATGGCGGGGACCGCGACACCATCACCGCGACGGTGACCAACGCCCGCTATGGCATCATGCCCGCCTGGGGGGCGCGGCTTGACCCGGCGACGATCAAGATGCTGGCGATCTATGTCCACTCGCTGGGTGGTGGTGAAAAGACTCCGGTGGACCCCGCACCGGTGCCGACTGCGACTCCGGCGGCGGTTGCGGCACGCTGATGGCCCATCCCCAAGACCTGATCGGCGAGGAGCAACACTTCTTCGAGGCGCGCCGCAAGGTGTTCCCGAAGGCGGTGGACGGGCCGTTCCGGCGCTTGAAATGGGCGATCATGGTCGTGACGCTGGCGATTTATTACGTCACGCCCTGGCTACGCTGGAACCGCGGCCCTTATGCGCCGGATCAGGCCGTGTTGGTCGATCTGGCGCACCGGCGCTTTTACATGTTCTCGATCGAAATCTGGCCGCACGAATTCTATTATGTCGCGGGCCTGCTTATCATGGCCGGGATCGGGTTGTTCCTGGTCACCTCGGCGGTAGGGCGGGCGTGGTGCGGGTACGCTTGCCCGCAAACCGTCTGGACCGACCTGTTCGTACACGTCGAGCGGGCGATCGACGGGGATCGCAATGCCCAGATCAAGCTGCAGCGCGCACCCTGGAGGCCCGCCAAGGTCGCGCGGCGGATCGCCAAGCACGCAATCTGGCTGGTGATTGGTGCGCTGACGGGCGGGGCGTGGATTTTCTATTTTGCCGACGCGCCCACGCTTGGGCAGGCCTTTGTGCAGGGGAACGCACCGTTCGTTGCCTATGCGACCGTGGGCGTCCTGACGGCGACAACCTATATCTTCGGCGGGCTGATGCGCGAACAGGTGTGCATTTACATGTGCCCGTGGCCGCGCATCCAGAGCGCGATGCTCGACGAGAAATCGCTGACCGTTACCTATAAGGCGTGGCGGGGCGAGCCGCGGACGCGTGGCCTGAAACGCGCCGAGCCGCTGGCGCAAATTGACCCTGCGACACCATCGCTGGTCGCGTTGATCGAGCAACCCGAACTGGCGTCGCGGATCGGGGATTGTATCGATTGCAATGCCTGTGTCGCGGTATGCCCGACCGGGATCGACATTCGCGAAGGGTCGCAAATTGGCTGCATCACCTGCGGCCTGTGCATCGATGCCTGTGACGGGATCATGGCCAAGGTCGGGCGGCCCAGCCGTCTGATTGGCTATACGACCGATCTCGACGCGCGGCGCGCACGGGCGGGGGAGGCGCCGGTTCCGGCGCTCAAGCGCCTGTTCCGGCCGCGCACGCTCGTTTATTTCGGTGCGTGGTCGGGGATTGGCCTGGCGATGCTGTTTGCGCTCGGCAATCGCGAACGGATCGGCATCGGCGTGCTGCAGACGCGCAACCCGCAATGGGTGCGGCTGTCGGACGGCAGCGTTCGCAACGGCTACACCGTCAAGGTCCGCAACATGGAGGAGCGCCCGCGCTCGGTCGAGATTGCGATCGATGGCGTCCCCGGCGCAGTGGTGTGGACCGAGGCGTCTGGCCGTAGTGGTGCCACGCGCAGCGTGCGTCTGGATGTCGCGCCCGATCAGGTCGCGCAAGTCCCGCTGTTCGTGACGGCGGCCGGCGACGGCCCGGCGCGGGCAGACCTGGCCTTTACGGTACGCGCGCTTGACAAAGAGGGGGGATCGGCGCGCGATAGCAGTTTCTTCGAACGTCCGGAGCAAGCGCAATGACTCGTCCTTTCACCGGCTGGCACATGACCGGAATCGTTGTTGGGATGTTCGGGCTGGTTATCGCGGTCAACGTGCTGATGGCGAGCTATGCGATCGGCACCTTTGGCGGCACCGTCGTCGATAACAGTTATGTCGCCAGCCAGCGCTTCAACGACTGGCTGGCGGAGGCACGCACGCAGCGTCAACTCAACTGGAATGTCGATGCGACGGTTGACGGCAACCGCGTCGTGATCGTCACCGCGCTTGCGCCGCGTGGCCCGCTGTCCGATGCGATTGTCACGGTGCGCGCGACGCACCCGCTTGGCCGGATGCCGGAGCGGGATTTGGCGTTCCGTTCGGTCGGCAACGGACGGTTCGTGTCAACGTCGGCGCTGCCGGCCGGGCGCTGGTTGCTGCGCGTTGATGTCCGCCACGGCAGCGAGGACGCGCGCTTCGACGACGAAATCCCGGCGTGAGCACGGCGGCGCCACTCGAAACTTCGATCTTCACGGTCGATGGGCTGCGCTGCGCGGGCTGCATCGCCAAGCTGGAAAAGGGCCTGCCGGAAATTTCGGGCGTAACGTCGGCCCGGGTGAATTTCACCAGCAAGCGCGTACGGATCGAACACGCCGCCAACGTTGCTGATGAGGACCTGCAAGCCGCGATCGGGCGGCTGGGGTTTTCGGCGCAACCCTTTGTCGGGGAAAGCGAAGCTTCGGCCAATCGCGAAAGCCGCATGTTGATGACTGCGCTGGCGGTTGCCGGTTTCGCGGCGATGAATGTCATGCTGCTGTCGGTGTCGATCTGGTCGGGCGCAGACGGCGCGACGCGGACGCTGTTCCACTGGCTGTCGGCGGCGATTGCGCTGCCAGCGGTCGCTTATGCCGGGCGGCCCTTCTTCGGGAGCGCGTGGGGCGCGCTGCGCCACGGTCGCACGAACATGGACGTGCCGATTTCGATCGGTGTCATCTTGACGCTGTCGATGAGCCTGTACGAAACCGTGATCGGCGGTGCCCATGCCTATTTCGATGGCGTGACGATGCTGTTGTTCTTCCTGCTCGCTGGGCGCTTTCTCGACAGTGCGATGCGCGTGCGCGCGGCGGACGGCGTGGCGGCGTTGATGCGGCGCGTGCCAAGCGAAGTACTGGTACGGCGGCCCGATGGCAGCACCGAACAGCGCTTTGCCGCCGAACTGGCACCGGGAATGCGGTTGCTGATTGCGGCGGGCGAACGGATCGGGGCCGATGGCGTGGTCGAGGCCGGGCATAGCAGCGTCGATCGCTCGCTTGTTACAGGCGAGAGCGTCGCCGAGGCGGTGACGGTGGGCGACAGCGTGCTGGCGGGGACGATCAACCTCAGCGGCCCGTTGACCGTGCGCGTGACAGCCGCAGGCGAGGCGACGATTGTCGCCGATATCGCGCGGCTGATGGAAACCGCAACACAGGGCAAGTCGCGCTACGTGCGCATCGCCGATCGCGCGTCGCAATTATATGCGCCGGCGGTGCATACGCTGGCGGCACTGAGCCTGGTCGGCTGGCTGATCGCGGGGGCGGGGCTGCACCAGGCGCTGACGATTGCGGTCGCGGTGTTGATAATCACGTGTCCGTGCGCGCTGGGGCTGGCAGTGCCGATCGCGCAGGTCGTCGCGGCGGGTGCGCTGATGCGCGTCGGGATTCTGCTCAAGGATGGCTCGGCGCTGGAGCGGCTGGCGGTCGCCGATACCGTGCTGCTCGACAAGACTGGCACTGTTACGCTCGGCCATGTTGTGCCACTGGGCGGGATGCCCGCCGACCACAAGGAGCGCGGTGTATTGCTCGCGCTGGCCGAAGCGAGCCGTCACCCTTTGGCGATGGCGTTGAGCGATGCGCTCGCGCGCGATGGCACGGTCGCTGCGGTCGTGTCCGATCTGGTCGAGTATCCGGGACTTGGCGTCGAGGCGCGGTTTGCAGGCGCGGTGGTGCGATTGGGGCGTCCCGACTGGGTCGGTTCGGTCGAAGATAGCGCGCACGTGGCGACGGCGTTCCGCCTTGGCACGGGCCCGGTGCATGTGGTGACGTTCGGTGATGCCTTGCGGCCCGATGCCGTCGCCGCGATCGAGCGGCTCCGCGCAGAAGGGTTCGCGCCGCGCTTGTTGTCGGGCGATGCGGCGGCGGTGGTCGAGACGATTGGCGACACGCTCGGCATCGATGGCAGCGCGCGGATGGACCCTGCCGACAAATGCCACATCGTCGATGATTTTACGGCGCGCGGGCGCAAGGTTCTCATGGTCGGCGACGGTCTCAACGATGGTCCGGCGATGAAGCGCGCCTTTGTCGCGATGGCGCCGTCTTCGGGCACCGATGTCAGCCAGCTTGTCGCCGACCTTGTTTTCTTTGGTGACAAATTGATGCCGGTGCCGATTGCGGTCGCCGCCGCGCGCGGCACGATGCGCGTTGTGCGGCAGAACTTCGCGCTGGCGATCGGCTATAACGTGCTGGCGGTGCCGCTGGCGATTGCCGGGCAAGTGACTCCGCTGATCGCCGCACTCGCCATGTCAGGATCGTCGCTGATCGTGGTCGCCAAT
>Ga0172379_10009819_pt1 | contig 11719 bp, 21 predicted proteins | sample GrowelOW334metaG_FD_119756 | JGI IMG/M metagenome (GOLD analysis project Ga0172379, IMG submission 119756) | Groundwater microbial communities from an aquifer near a municipal landfill in Southern Ontario, Canada - Groundwater well OW334 metaG | ecosystem: Environmental > Aquatic > Deep... | reverse complement strand
GCCGTAGTTTTTCCTGATCCGGATAACCCGGTTATGAAAAGAACCCGCTTCATGTTAAGCTCACTTTAAGACCATTAAGAATTCGGGCGGAAACTTCGTCTACGGTTCCAAGTCCATCGATCTCCTGTAAAAGGTTCCGTTCTCTGAAAAATTCAAGAAGATCTTTCTCCTGTTTCCGATAAATACTTAATCGTCCTGAAACCCTTTCCGGACTATCATGATTATCAGTACTGCCCTCATATACCGCCCGGTGACGTTTCGACAATCTTTTGATCGCTTCTTCATCACTAATATTAATATAGATCAGCCGATCGATTGAGAAATTTAAAGGTTCTATCGTTTTAAATAAAAATTCTGTTTGGTTCTTGTTTCGAGGAAACCCATCCAAGATAAAACCTTTTATTGCATCCGGCGAGCGAAGTTTTTGTTCCCAAAGGGTAAATATCTCGGCGTCCGGCACATAACGACCTTCAGTCAGCGCAGCACGGCAAATATCCCCGAGTCTGCTCTTATCATTCGCTGCCGCTTCACGCACCAAATCTCCTGAAGTGAGTACGGGTAAATTTAACTTTTTACCGAGAAGTAGCGCCTGGGTTCCTTTGCCTGACCCTTCGGGACCGTAGATGATAAGATGTTTCATGGATAATCTAATATTGATGTATTTAAAATTGGATCGACAATTTTTATTTAAGGAATCCTTCGTAATTTCGCATTACGAGCTGAGACTCCAATTGTTTGACCGTCTCAAGTACAACAGAAACCACGATCAGCACGCTGGTTCCTCCGATGGTCAAAGCAGATATGCCGGTAAAGGTTTTGACGATTGCCGGAAAAATTGCCAAAACCCCCAAGAAAATAGCGCCGGCAAGCGTTATCCGGGTAAGAATAAAATTCAGATATTGAGCGGTCGGAGTACCGGGTCTGATACCGGGAATAAAACCTCCATATTTTTGGATTTCTGATGCGATCTTCTGAGGATTAAACGTGACTGCGGTATAAAAGAACGTGAATCCGATTACCAGCAAAAAATATACTCCGTTATACAAAAGCCCGTCAGTTCCAAACGCCGCGACGAGCGACTTGGAAAAAGCAACCAATTGGGGATTTGGAATCTGCTGAACGAATTGACCAAGAAGCGTCGGTAATAATACGATTGAAACCGCGAATATAATTGGAATTACTCCTGCCTGATTGAGCCTTAGAGGAAGATAGGTTGACGAACCCCCATAGGTCCGGTTGCCTCGGACTCTTTTGGCGTAATGAACCGGAATTCTTCTGACGGCTTCGTTTATAAATACGATACCCGCGATAACAACTAAGCTAATGACGGCAAAAATAATCAGGTTTCCAAACGATTCCTGAGTCATGACGCTTGCAGTTTGGCCGAACACGACGGGGAGCCGACCCACGATTCCTCCAAAAATCAATATGGATATACCGTTTCCGATACCGAACTCTGAAATAAGTTCTCCCAACCACATAAGAAGAACCGTACCTGCCGTCATCGTCGTTACAAGTGAAAGAAGCGTCAGAGGTGACAGAAATCCGATAATTCCCTGATTGTGAAGAAGTGCATACATTCCGACAGACTGGACAGCAGCAAGAGGTACGGTCAGATACCGGGTGTATTGATTTATTTTTTCCCTGCCATATTCTCCCTCTTTCTGCAGCTCCTCAAGCTTAGGAAATACGGTTGTCAGAAGCTGGAAAATAATGGACGAATTGATATAAGGATTCAGACCGATGGCCATGATTGAAAAGTTGACGAGCGTTCCTCCGGAAAAGATATCCAGAAGTCCCAAGAATTGGCTTTGGGAAAAAAGAGTCCGCATTTTTTCAACATCCACTCCCGGAATCGGAATGTGCGCGAACAGGCGGAATATAAAGAACAGGAATGCGGTGACAAGAATTTTTCTTTTTAGCTCAGGAGTTTTAAATATCGCAACGATCGAATTAAGGTATTTATTCATAACAAAATCAAAAGTGAAAAATCTTATTTCACTTTGATTTATTAACAGCTTCTTGTAGTTTCTTGGACACCTCGACTACTACAGTTCCCCCGGCTTTCTCAATCTTCTTTTTCGCTCCGTTTGAACATGGCACCATTACTTTCAGCGAAACGGTTAATTCCCCATCGCCTAATATTTTTACTCCTTTATAGGTTCCTAAATCTGCAGAAATGATCTTTTTCTTTACCAATGTCTCCATCGTAACAACCGTATCTTTTTCAAGCAGATTCAAAAATTTTACATTTACCGGAAACATTCGTGGATGAACCGGCTTATTCCGGAATTTTCCCCTATACAATGGCATTTGTCGAATAAATCGTAAAATTCCACCTCCGGTTGTTCTTTCTATGGAATCCCGGGCTTTCTGCCCTTTGGTTCCACGACCCGCGGTTTTACCTTTTCCGCTGCCTTCTCCCTGCCCGAGACGTTTTTTGCCTCTTGTTGTTGATTTCATCAGTTTATTCAACTCTGTCATATTTTCCTCAATTCTTTTAATGCTTCGAACGTCGTATATACATTGGATGCTTTATTATCCGTACCCAGTATTTTGGACACAATATCTTTAATACCCGCTGCTTCAACTACAGCGCGGACTGCTCCACCCGCTCGAATCCCGGTTCCAGGAGGCGCTGGTTTTAACATTATTCTGGCTGCGCCCATTTTCAATCTGAGTTCATGCGGAATGGTTGTTTTTATGAGCGGAACCGTAATCATATGTTTTCTCGCATAGGAAGTTCCCTTACGGACCGCAGACGCAACATCGCTTGCTTTTCCCAATCCAACACCCACATGCCCTTTTTTATCTCCAACAACCATCAGAACAGAAAATCCGATTTTGTTTCCTCCGGTAGTTTTTTTTGACACCCGATTTACTTGAATAACTTTTTCAGAAAAATCGTCGTTCATCATATGAGTTTTTTATTAAATTAAAACTGTAATCCTCCTTCGCGCGCTCCTTCCGCGAGTCTTTTTATCCGGCCATGGTATAAATATCCCGCCCGATCAAATACGATCGAGGTGATTTTGTGTTTTTTAGCTTTCTCGGCAATCAATTTACCAACTTCAAAAGCCCGATCGGATTTCGTACCTTTTTTATCATTTTTTGGGAGTATTTCCTTGTCACTTGCATAAACAACCGTCCGACTTTTCGCATCATCGATAATTTGCGCATAAATATACTTGCTGGAACGAGCAACCGCGAGCCGCATGCGGGACGGTTTTATTCTCGACAACTTCGCTTTAAATTTAATTCTCCGTCTCATTCTATTTGTTTTAAGTGCTATATTCATAATTATTTTGCGCCTGGGGCGCCTCCAACTGCTTTTGCTGCTTTACCAAGCTTCTTTCTAACGTGTTCTCCTAAATACCGAATCCCCTTGCCTTTATAGGATTCAGGAGGCTTCAATCTCCTTACCCCAGCTGCAATTTCTCCGACCAACTGTTTGTTTACTCCGGAAATCGTAATTTTATTTTCCGTCACCTGAAAGGTAATACCCTGAGTCGCAGGCACAATTACCGGATGAGAATATCCCAAAGATAATGTCAGTTCGCTACCCGTTGTTTGGGCGCGATAACCTACGCCAACCATTTCGAGTGTTTTTGTCCAACCCGTCTTTACTCCCGAAATCGCGTTTTGCATCAACGTCCGATAAAGACCTTTCAAAGGATCATCTCCTTCTGAAGAAACGGCAACTTTTAACTGATCCCCTTCCACGGCGATCTGTACGGAAGGAGGTATGGTTATCGCCATTTCACCTTTGGGACCTTTAAATACAGCAGTACCGTCCGTTATGGTTACGGTAATTCCTGAATCGATCGTTACTGGTTTTTTTCCAATTCTTGACATAAGATTCGAATTTACCAAATTTTACAAACAATCTCTCCTCCAACTTTAGCTTTCCTTGCTTCTTCATCGGTCATTAACCCCTTGGACGTGGATATGATGGCAAAACCGTATCCTCCCATCACAGAGTGAACGTCATGTTTTCCAGCATAGAATTTTCGTCCAGGCTTACTCACGCGGACCAAATCGGTCAGCTTGGCTTTTTTGTCCTGGTATAAAAGCCGGATATTCAATAATTTTCCTTTACCGGCAACTTCTCGTTTGGCCACCTTACCGACTATTTGTTTCCTCATAAGAATATCCAACATGGCTTCCTTCATTTTTGAACACGGAACCTCAATCTCTTCTTTATGGGCAAGATAACCGTTTTTAATCTGTATAAGTAAATCAGATATTGGATCGTTTACCATAAGTATTACCAGCTCGCCTTGATAACTCCGGGTAATTCGCCCCGGTGGGCTTTCTCACGGAAACAAAGTCGGCATAAACCAAATTTTCTCATATATCCTCTCGAGCGGCCGCACAAAAGACATCGGTTCCGTCTCCGATTTGAGAATTTGAGTTTACCATTGTTTCTTACAATTTCAGATACTTTTGCCATAGATTATTTTCGGGGCGCAGATGCTGTTTTTTCTTTCTTAATTTTTTCAAACGGCATTCCAAAAAACGTTAATAAAGCTTGAGTTCCCTTTTTGTCTTTTGCACTTGTAACAAATGTAATTTGTAATCCTCTGATTTTATCGATCTGACCGTAATCGATTTCCGGAAAAACGATTTGTTCTTTCAACCCGATTGAATAATTCCCTTTTCCATCAAATCCACGGACCGAAACGCCTCGAAAATCACGGATACGAGGAAGTACAATTCTAACCATTTTTTCGAAAAAAGTATACATGCGTTCTCCCCGGAGGGTGATTTTTAATCCGATGACGTCACCTTTTCTCAATTTAAAGGCGGAAATATCTTTATGAGCGGCCCGAAACTGTGCTTTTTGTCCGGTAATCTGTCCCAATTGATCGCTCATGGTTTGTATGACTTTTTTATCCGCCAAAGCTTCACCCAAACCCGTATTCACGACGATTTTTATAAGTTTGGGCACGGCCATACGGTTAACGATTTTCAGTTCGTCTTGTAATTTCTTAATCCCTTCTTTGTTATAAGACTCAAGTAATGTCGACATAGTTATTTTGATAATACGGTTTTTGATTGCTTGGCAACTCGTGATTTAACATTGTTTTTTATAACAAACCCGATCCTCGTCGGTTTTCCGGTAGTCGGATCTACTAATGCGATTTTCGAAACCGGCAAGGGTCTTGGAAATTCCATGATTCCGCCGATTGACTGTTCATTTCTCTTTTTTACATTCCGCTTATACAAATTCAAACCCAGAATAACCACTTTTTGATCTTTCGGAAAGACTCGTTCTATTTTTCCTTTTTTTCCTTTGTCTTTGCCTGCAGTTATAATGATTTCATCACCCTTTTTAAATTTCATAGGTATTAATAGACTTCTGAAGCCATAGAAACAATTTTATTAAACCCTAAATCTTTCAGTTCCCGTGCAACCGGTCCGAATAACCTGCTTCCCCGAGGATTTCTATCTTCCATATTATCAATCAACACAACCGCATTGTCGTCAAAGCGGATAAAGGATCCATCGGTTCTTCGTGTCTCTTTCCGTGTTCGAACAACAACTGCAAGCACAACCTCATGATCTTTCACCATTCCCAAAGGATCTGCTTTTTTCACAACACAATTAATCATATCCCCGACACCGGCTTTCATTTTGTTACCCTTTTTAAACACCTGAATGACGGATAACCGAAGCGCTCCGGTATTGTCTGCTGTTTTTACGATTGATCTCAGTTGAACCATACTTACTTAATTTTTGCTGCAACTTTATAATGTTTATCTTTTGAAAGCGGACGAACTGAAACTAATTCAACCCTGTCTCCTTCTTTCAAGCTTGAATCTTCAGAATGCGCCTTGTATCTTCGGGCACTCTTCATTATTTTCATGTATTTCGGATGAATAGTCTGACGTTCAATCCTGACAACAACGGTCTTTTGCATTTTGGTTGAGACGATAACACCGATTAGTTTTTTCATACAGAACTTGACTCCTTCGACCGTATTACGGTTAATATCCTGGCTAATGTTTTCTTTTTTTCACCAACCAGTTCAACATTCTGTAACCGTCCGGCTTTTCGTTCTATCAGTAACCGTTTGAGATCTTTCTCAACGGTTTTGAGCATTGTAACCAACTCTTCTTTGGATTTCAATAGAATATCTTCAGTTTGTTTTTTGTTCATACTTTAGCTTTTTTAATGAATTTTGTACGGATCGGAAGTTTTGCCGCTGCCATTTCAATTGCTTCTTTTGCCATATCTTCCGCAAGACCTCCCATTTCGAAAAGGATTCTTCCGGGTTGTACTACCGCAACATAATCAACAATGTCTCCTTTTCCGCCTCCCATTCTGACCTCGGGTGGTTTATCAGAAACCGGTTTATCCGGGAATATTCGGATCCAAACACGTCCTCCTTTTTGGGTATACCTCGTAAGAACGCGACGTCCGGCCTCAATATGTCGGGTCGAAACCCAACCTCCTGTCATGGCTTTGAGTGCGTATTCCCCAAAGGCGATACTGGTACCCCGAGCGCTTAGTCCGCCCATGGTTCCTCTAAATTGTTTTCGAAATTTGGCTCGTTTTGGTGCTAACATAAGTTACTTTCTACAAATCCACACTTTAACCCCTATATATCCGGATTTAGTAAGAGATGGCATAATAGCAAAATCGATATCTTCCCGGATCGTTGATAAAGGAACGGATCCTCGTTTATATGTCTCCCGTCGTGATATTTCCGCTCCTGCAATACGTCCGGCTAACATGATTTTTACTCCTTTTGCCCCGGCCTGCATTATTTTATCGAGCGCAAATCCCACTACGCGTTTATGAGGCAGCCGTTTCGCCAATTGATCAGCAATCTGTGTAGCCATAAAGTATGCGGATAAATTTGGTTCCTTCACAGGTTCCACCCGAAGTTCCAATTTTAAGTTTTTGGTGCTTTCACCCTTTTTATTTGATACCCGATGACGATCAATTATCTTTTGTACTGTTTTTTTCAATTCTTCCAGTCCCTGACCGCCTCGTCCTATAACCATTCCCGGCCTTACGACATGAAGAATTATGTTTATTTTATTAATCGACCGCTCAATTTCGACTTTTGTTACTCCGGCGGTAGCTAGTTTTTTCAGCAAAAATTTCCGTATGATCGAATCCTCGACCACGAAGGTTTTATATTGGCTGCTTCCCGCAAACCAACGAGATTCCCACCCATATAAAGGGCCTATACGAAATCCTTTTGGGTTGATTTTATGTCCCACAATTACTCCTTTCTCACCTTTCTAACTGCTGTTTGTTTAATAGTCTTTTTTGGCTTTTCAAATTCTTCCGGTTTGACAGTATCTGCGGTTACTGTAGCTTCACTAGGCTTAATCTTTTGTATTTTTTGCGGTTCCACCATGTCTTTTTGTTCAATAACTACTTTTATATGGCTTGTCCGCTTCTTGATTTCATGAGCTGTTCCTCGTGAAACGGGATTCCATCGTTTAAAAAATGAACCCTTAAGTATTTCTACCGATTTAATCTTTAGTTTTGTTGAATCCATCTTTTTAGTATTGACAGCGTTTGAAAGAGCCGATTTTATCACCTTTGATAGAATCCGAGACGCTTTTGTACTCATAAACATAAGGCGTGCAATAGCTTTTTCAGGATGCATTCCCGCAAGTTTACGGCTGGTTTCCCGTAATTTCTTAGGTGATATTCGTATATATTTTTCGTAAGCAATAACTTCCATAGTAGTTATGTCTTTTCTAGAACTCTCTTGGTAACCTGACCATGACCTCTAAACGTGCGTGTCAGAGAAAATTCTCCCAATCGGTGCCCCACCATCGCTTCTGAAACAAATACCTCAATAAAACTCTTTCCGTTATAAACGCCGATCGTGTGTCCTACAAATTCTGGAGGAATTTGGCAAGCTCGATTCCACGTTTTTATCAGACCTCTATCTCCCGACTGTTTTTGGGCTAAAACCTTTTTTAGTAAGCGATCGTCAATATATGGACCTTTTTTACTAGACCTGGACATAGAGAGTTATTTCCTCCGCTTAATTATATAACGGTCTGAGTATTTTCCTTTTTTTCTTGTTTTTCCGCCCCGAGCGGGTTTACCCCACGGAGTCTTCGGATGCATACCTTCTCCGCTTCTGCCTTCTCCTCCTCCGTGCGGATGAGACCTTGGATCTTGCGCTGTCCCTCGAACTTTCGGCCGCATTCCCATTCTCCGGGCGCGTCCTGCACTGCCAATAGGAGTCGTTTTCCATTCAATATTTGCAAGCTGTCCAACGGTCGCAAAACAGTGTTCATCTATCATTCGGACTTCTCCGGACGGAAGCTTAACTTGTGCGAATCCACCCTCTCTCGAGAGCACCATCGCCAGAGTTCCCGCACCTCGTACAATTTGTCCACCTTTTCCTTTATGAATTTCAATGTTGTGAATCGGCGTACCGATCGGTATTTCTGAAAGAGGCATGGCGTTACCGGATTTAGCTTCGGTTTTTTGAGACGCAAGAATCGTATCTCCAATATTCATTCCAAGAGGTGTCAGTATATACCGTCTGTCTCCGTCTTTATATCCAATAAGCGCAATATGTACGTTTCGATTCGGGTCATATTCAAAATCCAACACCTTACCCGGAATTTCCAATTTGTCACGTTTGAAATCGATATACCGGTAAAACCGTTTTTGTCCTCCACCTCTATGTCTTGCGGTGATTTTACCCGAGGAATTCCGCCCCGCTTGCGGTTTCCAAATTTTTTTTAAACTTTTTTCAGGATGGTTTTTCGTAATAATTTTCATGATTTTTTCGAAATTTCAAATAAATCGATTTTTTCTCCTTTAGTAAGAGTTACCCGCGCTTTTTTTTGATTGGGCATGGTTACTTTTAGTCTCTTTTTTCCTGTTGATTTTGTTTTACCCTTCCGTATAACGGTCGTAATTTTTTGAACGTGAACTTTGAAAAGTTCTTCTATTGCTAAAACAATTTGATGTTTGGTTGACCACTCATCGGTAATAAAGGTAAAAACACCTCGTCCTGCATCCCGAACGGATTTTTCGGTAATAACCGGCCGGACAATATGAATTCGTTTTATACTCATACCGATTTCCGTTTTCTTGGTGATTTTGTAACTTCCGATTTAACTGTCAACTTCTTGGTTGTAACTTTTTTAACGGACGGACTGGATTTTTTCTCTTGTTTTGCAACGGTTATTTTTGAATGTAATTCTGTTTTTGTTTTTTCAGCTGCAGACGAAGCGTGTGACGGTTTGCCGATAAACGTTTTCTTCATAACATCGACTGACTCTTTCATCACGATAATCTTCTGATTGGTTAACAATTCAAAACAATTGATAAGCCGGGCTGGACGAATCGTTAAATGCTCAATGTTTCTCCCTGCTTTATAAAGATTCGTAAGATCGTCTGAGATAATAAGAAGTGTTTTTGAACGTTCCTTCTTTTTCCCATCCTGAGTATCCAAATTGTTTAAAACCGCAACCATCTGTTTTGTTTTTGTTTCCAAATCGCTTAAACCCTCTACGAAGGTTATACATCCCTTATCAAGCCGTTCGGACAATGCGCCAAAAAGTGCTTTCCTGCGCATGGCCACAGAAAAATCCATCGAATAATCCCGAGGTTTGGGCCCGTGGGCAACTCCTCCGCCTACAAAAACAGGAGCGCTTACGGCTCCATGTCTTGCACGACCTGTCCCTTTCTGTCGGTAGATTTTTCTCGTAGACGATGCTACTTCTCCCCGAGTTTTTGCCGAGTGCGTACCCATCCGTTGATTTGCTTGAAATACCCGGATTGCCTGCGTAAGAAGAGCCGGAGAAACGGTAACTTGAAACAATTCTTCCGGTAGCGTCATAGACCCGACAGCAACACCTTTCCGGTTATATACGGAAACAGTAAGATTATTTTTCTTAGCAGTTGATGGTGTCGTTTTCGGCATATGATATTTTTATCCAATTTTTTCTATAGTTAGCAGGGAATTCCGCCAACCGGGAACCAAACCTGAAAGAACCAATTCTTGTTTTTCGTCATTTAATTCGATAATTTTGAGATTCTTTACGGTTACACGATCATTTCCCATTCTTCCAGCCATTCGTTTACCGCGATATACCCGGCCTGGAGTCGTCGTCTGGCCAATTGACCCTGGCGCTCGCTCTCGATCTGATTGTCCATGGGTTCGTGGCCCTCCTCGAAAGTTATGACGCTTCACGCCTCCCTGAAAACCTTTTCCTTTTGAGATGCCTACGACTTGGACCATATCTCCGGGCTTAAAAACGTCTCCGGCTTTAATCGACATTCCTGGCTTAATTTCGGAAACGTCAGAAGCTTGAACTCGTATTTCCTTTAAAAAACGGGGTGGTTTTGTGTCCAACCCCGATTTCTTCAGTGTACCCATCACCGGCTTTTTGACGGTAATTGGCCGACGGGAACCGAATCCGAGTTTGACTGCGGCATAACCATCCTTATCCTCGGCTTTTAATTCAACAACAACCAGAGGCCCGGTTTTAAATGTCGTAACCGGAATCCTTATACCCTCTGGGGTAAACCGTTGGGACTGATTAATTTTGGTTGCTATAATTCCTGTCATCATAATAAAAAAAGAACCCCGGATAGGGGGTCTTTTAATTACCCGATTTCCGAGCACAATATCCATTACGTTGGTATGGTTTTCATCATGGATGTTAACCTCTGATGATCCGGTAGCGCCTCAAACCAACTCACATTTTTATTTCAATATCTACTCCAGCAGGCAGCTCCAAATGCATCAGTGAATCGATCGTTTTATCAGTCGGCTCAATAATATCGATCAACCGTTTATGTATCTTAATCATAAAGTCTTCTCTACTGTCTTTATCCGTAAACGGCGACCTTAAAACTGAATAGTGTTGCTTATCAGTAGGCAACGGAATCGGACCCACTACACGAGCTCCAGTCCGGATTGCTGTATCCAGTATTTTCTGACAGGAATCATCAATGATCCTGCCGTCATATGCTTTTAACCGAACTCGTATTCGTCCTTTTGGCATATCCGACTAATTAAATCCGTAACGATCGATACTTAAAGTGCTTACGGTTATTTTATAATTTTCGTAATAACTCCTGCTCCTACCGTATGTCCGCCTTCCCGAATCGCAAATCGCTGTCCTTCCTCAAGAGCAATTGCAACAATCAGTTTTGCCGTCATCTTCGTGCTGTCACCTGGCATAACCATTTCAACTCCCTTAGGTAAGGTCACTTCTCCGGTAATATCCGTAGTCTTTATATAGAACTGCGGACGATACCCGGTGAAGAACGGAGTGTGTCGTCCTCCTTCTTCCTTAGTAAGGATGTAAATTTCACCTTCAAACTCTGTATGAGGAGTAATAGAGCCGGGTTTAGCAATTACTTGTCCGCGCTCTACCTGTTGTTTTTCTACTCCCCGAAGCAATAATCCGACATTGTCTCCGGCCATTGCATCGTCTAGAGTCTTTCGGAACATCTCAATACCGGTAATGACGGTTTTTTGGGTAGGTTTGATACCTACAATCTCAATTTCGTCATTTACCTTAATCTTTCCCCGTTCGACTCTACCGGTCACTACGGTTCCTCTACCTTTAATAGAGAACACGTCCTCAACCGGCATCAGGAACGGCTTTTCTGTATCCCGGACAGGATCTGGCACATAGGTATCAATTGTATCCATTAGCGTTTCAATTGATTTTATGCCTTCCGCATCCCCCTGAAGAGCCTTCAAAGCACT
>Ga0172379_10009818_pt1 | contig 11719 bp, 17 predicted proteins | sample GrowelOW334metaG_FD_119756 | JGI IMG/M metagenome (GOLD analysis project Ga0172379, IMG submission 119756) | Groundwater microbial communities from an aquifer near a municipal landfill in Southern Ontario, Canada - Groundwater well OW334 metaG | ecosystem: Environmental > Aquatic > Deep... | reverse complement strand
CAATGATATTTTTAACTATTTCTTCATGATCTTTGCCAGCAGCAACGTGGCTACCAATGCCAACGTTAATGCTTACAGCTTTGAGCTTTGGCACTGCCATTGGGTTTGTTATGCCCATATCCTTCATAAGCTGAGGGACGATTTTCTCTTTGTAGATTTCTTGTAAAGATTTCATATATTATTTTTTAGCGTTTCTTGGTGGTTTTTTTAGTTTCAACCACTTTATCTAAACTTTGATTACATTTCTTGCAAACGCGTTGTTTTTTGCCGGAGTCTAACCTGATGTGGCTTACGCGTGTTGGTTTCTCACAGTGAGGGCAGAGGATAATAACATTCGAAACGTCGATCTTGCCTTCGTAATGAATTTTTTGTCCAGGCTGATTAGGCTTCTTCTTGATGTGGCGTGTTATTAGGTTAATTTTTTCCACGACCACTCTGTGAGCTTTTGGATAAGTACGCATCACTTTTCCGGATTTACCTTTGTATTTTCCGGCTATCACCATAACTTTGTCGTCTAAGTGGATTTTCATAATACTTCTGGAGCTAAAGAAACAATTTTTTGGAAGCCCTTGTCACGCAATTCACGTGCGATTGGGCCAAATATACGTGTACCTTTTGGTTCGCCATCTTTTGTAATTATTACGCATGCATTGTCATCAAATCTTATGTGTGTTCCATCTTTGCGGTGAATTTCTCTTCTGGCGCGAACAATTACAGCGCGTTCGATTGCTTTCTTTTTAACTTGGCCACGAGGAGCAGCTTCTTTGATTGATACAACGATCAAGTCGCCGACTGTTGCATAACGTCTTCTTGATCCACCAAGAACTTTTATGCACTTCACGAGCTTTGCGCCTGAATTGTCTGCTACTACTAGCCTACTAACTTGTTGAATCATGGTTTTTTTAGATAATTATTTGGCCGCCCCCGCTTGGGGACTGGCACCCGCCCCTTAGGGCTTGGTCAGAGGGGGGACTACTGTCCATCTCTTAAGCTTTGATAATGGGCGTGTTTCGTAGATAGTTACTTGGTCACCCTCTTTGAACTTGTTTTCCGGGCTATCTGCGTAGAATTTCTTGGATGTAGTTAACAACTTCTTGTATTTAGGATGAGCTCTTTGAGAGTTAACACTTACTACTATAGTCTTATTCATCTTTGAGCTGATAACTGTTCCTTTTTTGGTTCTCATAGTATTTTAGGTTATTTTATTACATCACTTTTAGGATTTTCTGGAGCCTGCTCTATTTTAAGCATGCGTTTGAAAGTCTTAATTCTTGCAATATACTTTCGTAATTCCTTGAGTTTGGAAGTCTCCTTTGATTGCCTGGAAGAAATTCCTAGTCTTGTTTTGAGAAGTTCGAACTTTGATTTTCTTATCTCTTCGAGAAGATCTTTCTCTGACAATTTTTTTATCTCTTCAACTGTGAACATATAGTTTAATTAAATTTTTGAAGTTACAAATCTTGTTACTACCGGGAGTTTGCTACCTGCAAGCCTTAGAGCCTCACGTGCCTGTTCTTCGGTTACACCATCGATTTCTATAAGCATGTGGCCTTTTTTTATAGCTGCGCAGTAGTACTCAACAGTTCCTTTTCCGGCTCCCATAGGAACCTCAGCTGCTTTTCTGGTAATTGGTTTGTGTGGGAATATTCTGATCCAGATCTTGCCTCCACGTTTTAATGCATGAGCAACAGTTTTTCTTGCTGCTTCTAGCTGACGTGATGTAATTTCTCCTCCATCAACAGATTTAAGTCCAAAGTTTCCAAATGCAAGACGTGATCCGGAAGTTGCAACTTTATACTGACTTCCTCTTAGTCTGTGCCATTTTCTGAATTTGGTCTTTGTAGGTGTGAACATTTTTTATTTAATTAATTGAATAACTCTCCTTTATAAACCCAAACCTTTACTCCGATTGTTCCGTAAGTTGTTATTGCTCGGAAGTAGGCATAATCAATATCTGAACGAAGAGTTTGAAGGGGGATTTTGCCGGCGGCAAAGAATTCAGTTCTTGCAATTTCAACTCCATTCAAACGTCCTGCCATGTTGATTTTAACTCCTTTCGCTCCGGATTCCATGCAGCGTTCGATTGTCATTTTGCATGCTCTTCTGTAAGGGATGCGCTTTTCTACCTGTTTGCCTACCAATTCAGCAATAATTGCAGCATCTTGGTAAGGTTTCTTGATCTCTTTAATATTAATCGCAAACTTCTCGTGGAACTTTGATTCAAGATATTTTCTCAAGTTATCGATAGAGGCACCTTGGCTGCCAATTACGATTCCAGGACGTGAAGTGTGAATATTCAGAACAACCTGATTTGCAGTTTTCTGAAATTCGATCTTGGAAACGCCAGCTTCTTTAAGCTTTTCCATGATGGCTTTTCGAAGAGCTATTTCATTATGCAAGATTTTTGCAAAATGTCTTTTGTCTGCATACCATTTGGAATCCCATGTCTTGTTGATTCCTATTCTGAGCCCAATTGGATTAATTTTTTGACCCATTGTCGTGAGTGTTTAAATTATTTTTTAGAAGTTTTAGGTTCTTTTGCTTTTGTAGTTGCTTTAGCTTTAGGAGCTTCAACTGCTTTTACAGGTTCTACGGTGTGCTTTTCAACTACTTTCTTCTTTTTTGAATCTTCTTTACCTGCCAATACCGAAAGTTCTACTTTTATGTGGGAAGTTCTTTTTAAGATAGGGTGAGAGCGTCCTCTGGAAACCGGTCTTGAACGTTTTTGAGTTGCTCCTTCATTTATAATGATCTTGCTTACATATAAATCTTTCTTATTCTGCTTAAAGTTTTGCTCTGCGTTTGCCAATGCAGATTTAATTGTTTCCATCAGTGGTCCTGCGCTTTTTTTAGGAGTGAACTGTAGGAATTCAATAGCTTCTTGCACCGGTTTTCCTCTTACAAGGCCTGCAACGAGGTTAACTTTTTTTGAGGAGATTCTGAGATAGCGTCTAATTGCTTTCATATGCTTTTAATTATTTAGCAGCTGGTTTTGCTGCGGCGGCTGGTGCTGCGCCCGGTGCTCCGGCTGCTGCAGCTGGTGCTGCGCCTCCTTCTGCTGATCCGGCTCCAACTTCTCTAGCGAGTTTTCCACCGTGAGCTTTAAATTTACGTGTAAGTGAGAATTCACCAAGTCTATGTCCTACCATGTTTTCTGTAACATATACCGGAGTGTGCTGCTTGCCATTGTGAACTCCGAATGTATGACCAACGAATTCAGGAGGTATTTGGCAGCTTCGTGCCCAAGTCTTAAGTATTTTCTTCTGACCAGTAGCATTTAGTGCCGCAACTTTTTTCATTAGCTTTGCGTCTATAAATGGACCTTTTTTTGCACTTCTGTGTGACATAGTTGAGTGGCCAAGTGGCCTGTTAATCAATCAGTTTTAATAAGCTGCTTACCCTTACGAGTTTTAATAATGAACCTGTTTGTCCATTTATTTCTCGTTCGAGTCTTGTGACCAAGGGCAATTCCTCCCCATGGAGTTTTTGGATGTTTCAAACCAATCTGAGTACAACCTTCACCTCCGCCGTGTGGATGGTCAATCGGGTTCATAGCTTTACCGAGAACCTCTGGACGAAGTCCAAGCCATCTTGCACGTCCGGCTTTACCGAGACATACGAGATTATAATCAGGATTACTTACGCGGCCAATGGTCGCGAAGCAATGCTTGTGGACAAAACGTACTTCTTTCGAAGGCATTTCTACTTGAGCGTATTTGCCTTCAAGAGAAATAAGTCTTGCTGCGGAACCTGCACTTCTTACAACTTGTCCGCCTTTGCCTGCATTAATTTCAACGTTGTGGATTTCGAAACCAACTGGAATATTCTGTAACTGAAGTCTGTTACCAACTTTAATCTTAGCCTTTTCTTTCGTAATAATGCTTGTGCCAACAGTTACTTTGTCTGGAGCAATGTGATATCTCTTTTCACCATCAGCATAAGTTACGAGCATAATGAAACATGGACGGAAAGGATCATATTCAATCGCAGTAACTTTGCCCGGAATATTCATTTTCTCTGTCTGTCTGAAGTCAATAATGCGATACAAAACTTTATTACCACCGCCACGATGACGAACAGTTAGTCTTCCCTGATTGTTGCGGCCAGCATTCTCCTTTAGTCTTATGCACAAACGTTTCTCTGGACGAGATTTTGTAATCTCTTCGTATGTGAGGGAAACGCGTTGGCGTAGACCCGGAGTCGTTGGTTTATACGTTTTGATTGGCATACAAGTGTATAATTTAAATCTTTAATTTAGGCTTTAGGACATCAAGTGTTTTTTTGCTTGCTGTTGTGATTACCACTTTTTTTAATGCAGCTTTCTTTGGTACTTCCCGGCGACCAGCACCTATCTTTGTTTTGCCGGCAGTGTTGATTACATTTACTTTTATAGCTTTGACGCCATAAACTTTATTGAACGCATCCTTTATATCAACTTTAGTTGCATCCTTGCTAACGAAAAATTGATATTTTCCTTCCTTTTCTCCGGAAGTAGCTTTTTCTGTAACGACTGGTCTAAGTAGAACGTCAAATGTTTTCATACAAATATTTCTTCAATTTTAGGTAAAGAGTCTTTTAAAAACACAATGTCGTTATATTTTAATAGGTCAACAACATTGAGGTAATTAACCATGATAGATTTAATCTTTGGAATATTTTTTGAACTTCGTACAAACATTTCGTTTTTAGCAGGAAGAACAAACAGAACGCTCTTCTTGAAAGGAAGTTTTTTTAGCATTTGAGCAAAGTCCTTTGTTTTTGCCTTGTCTGAAGCGAAATTCTCAAGAGCGGAAACATGAGCTTCTCTGAATTTATCGGAAAGAACACCAAATAGTGCATTTCTGCGTTCTTTTTTTGGAGCATGAACTACGAAATTTCTTACGTTGCGTGGACCAAAAGCAATACCACCTCCTCTAAATTGAGGATTTCTAGTCGAACCTTGACGGGCGCGACCGGTACCTTTTTGTCTGTATGGTTTCTTGCCGCCACCGCTTACTTCGCCCTTTGTCTTTGTGTGGGCAATTGCAGCTCTGCGGTTACCTAATTGCATAACCATAATTTTATGCACAAGAGCTTTGTTCGTTTTTGCGCCAAACACTCTTTCGGACACTTTTACTGCGTCCTTTTCGGTTCCATCCTGTGAATAAAGTTTAATTTCCATATAAGTTTAGAATTTGATTCTAGTAGCCTTTAATTACTATTAATCCGCCGCGAGGCCCAGGCAATGGACCCTTAATGGCCAAAATGTTTTTTGATAGATCAACCAGCATCAGAGGTACATGTTCGATAGTAGTTTTTTCGAAACCCATGTGGCCGGCCATCTTTTTACCCTTACAAACTCTACCAGGTTTTGAACGAGCGCCGATTGAACCAGGTTCTCTGTGGTGATGACTTCCGTGACCTCCCGGTCCGGATGCAAAGTTGTGCCTCTTCATAAAGCCGGCAAAACCTTTACCCTTGGATACGCTGCTCACCTTTACTTCTTTAATATCTTTGAATGTTTCTACCGTAACTGCATCCCCAAGTTTGAATTCTTCCGGTTTCTCGACGCGGAACTCGCGTAGGAAGCGGAATTTCTTTGTCTTTCTTGGTTTTTTTAATGCTTCAAAACCGAGGACTATCGCCGGATATCCATCTTTGTCGTTTGTTTTTAGCTGTACCACCGTGTTAGGTGCGCAGCTTACCAAACTGACTGGGATCACTTGGCCATCGTCTTGGAAGATACGTGACATGCCGACTTTTCGGCCCAATATACCTGGCATAGAGTAGTGGTTAGAGGTAAGAAATAAACTTTTCACCTGAAACTGTTGGACTTAGTGGGAGAATTCTCCCCCCCGCCTTGGCGGGGGCCTTGAGTTCCAAACTAACATGCTTGAAACACGAATTTTACTTAAGGTGCGAAACAGAAATTACAGATTAGTTTATAGGAAGTCAACCCTCAGAGGACTAATCGCTTGACAGAGCCGTAAAATCAGGGCAAACTGTCATACTAACCTATATATGTCTCTGACTACTTTACATTCCGGGCCAGACCAAACCGATGCCCAAACTCTTGAAGGCTTTTTTGGTGGAATAGGTGTTAAGCCAAGGGACTTGGAAGATAAATTTGATCCCAGTAAACCGGCAGTGGAAGATAGGGAATTTGTGCCAAATCTGGCTTTGCCACAATTGCACCTCCTGTCGCGTCGCGACGCTGTGGCCGCAATGATGCTAATCGGAAGGGGAAACAGTATTTTGAAGGATGAAATTGTGGGAGATTTTGGTCAATTGGAGGCCGGAAGGGAAGAAGTGCGTGCAAAAATTGCACAGCTTTTTATGGCTAGCATTAAGGCAATTCCATTCCCGCTGGATGGGCAGTCTATTGTTAGAGAATATGAAAAAGGTTCTGCGGTGGAGGAGGAGCGCTTTGTAAACGAAGAAGAACTTGAGGTAGCTGCCGGATTAATTTCCGGAGCGTTGGATTCTAAGGATCCTCATTTTAATAATGCGGTTGCCAACTACAGACTTGGCATGTTGCCGGTGTTAACTAAATTGGTTGATATGGTTAGGACCAACGGGAACCCGCGCCATACACTTTGGCATTTGGAGAAATTGATGGAGCCATATGTGGTGGAATATGAGGGGAAAGAGATAAAAATCCCGCTAACGTCAATTCCTTGGGATGAGGAAGATGAAATGCCCGCTATGGAAGTTGAAGCACCGGACGGAAAAAAAGATACTCGTAAAAAATTGGTGGTTCCCTTTAGATCAATAATATTGGATGGAGGGTTAAAGAAGATAGAAAAAGAGGACTTTGATGTGAAAAACCACATGATGATGCAGTTTATAATGAATCGTTTTGCTCTGGCCGACAATCCTGTGCGCAAATTTATTGATGATTTTTGTGGCGCCTTGGATAGATGCAGAATTGATTCCTATAAAACTGGAAGGTGGATATTTCATTGCTTGGCCGCCCTTTTAAGAATTCAAGTTTGCACAAGAACTATGACGGTTGCTCTTAAGAAATGCTCCAATAATTTTAAAGATGCAAAAACCGAAGAAGACATAGTCGCAGCACTCCGACCTTTTATTGAAGTTGATTTGCCGAGAGCCCTTGCGGTAAAACCTTTGGCCCCTCTTAAAAAAGGCAGTTAATTTAGACAACAAAAAAACCTTCTTAAGAACGAATTCCTAAAAAGGTTTTTTAAATTTATTATTTTACCGCAGCTGCAGCTTCTTCGTCGCTTGTGGAAATCATTTTGATTTCAATGTCGACACCGGCAGGAAGGCTCAAGTTGCTCAAAGCGTCGATTGTTTTTGGAGTTGATTCCGTGATGTCGATCAAACGTTTGTGAGTCCTCATTTCGAATTGTTCGCGGCTGTTCTTGTGTACGAATGTTGAACGTAGAACAGTGAACTTTTCGATTTTAGTAGGAAGGGGGATTGGACCGGCAATTATTGCGCCAGTCTTTTCGGCCGTCTCGATGATCAACTTCACCGACTCGTCGATGACTTTGCTGTCAAAAGCCTTAATCTTAATTCTGATTTTTTGTCTGGATGCGGCCATAAATAATTTATTGAATGATCTTTGTTACGACTCCGGCACCAACCGTTTTGCCTCCTTCACGGATAGCAAAGCGAAGACCTTCGTCCATAGCGACAGGTACTCCTAGAGTTATAACCAACTTAACCTCATCACCTGGCATAACCATTTCTGTGCCGGCTGGAAGTTCAATGTTGCCAGTAACATCTGTCGTTCTCATATAAAACTGAGGTTTGTAACCTTTGAAGAATGGAGTATGTCTGCCACCTTCTTCTTTGGAAAGAACGTAGATGGAAGATTCGAACTTTGTGTGAGGAGTGATAGAACCAGTTTTTGCAATAACCTGTCCTCTTTGAATTTCGTCCTTTTCAATACCGCGTAGTAGAAGACCAACGTTGTCTCCAGCTTGTCCTTGGTCTAGAAGTTTGCGGAACATTTCAACTCCAGTTACAACAGTTTTTCTTGTGGCTGTAATACCAACAAGTTCAACTTCTTCGTTAATCTTAACAACACCTTGTTCAATTCTTCCAGTTGCAACAGTTCCACGTCCTTTGATTGAGAAAACGTCTTCAACTGGCATAATGAATGGTTTGTCTAGAGGTCTTTGTGGAACCGGAAGGTATGTATCCAGTTGTTCCAAAAGATCCAAGATTGGCTTTGTAGCCTCTGGGTCGTTTGGATTTTCCATAGCCTTAAGAGCAGAACCTTTGATGATTGGTGTTTTGTCGCCTGGGTATCCGTTCTTTGTTAGAAGTTCACGGATTTCCATTTCTGTAAGTTCGGCAATATCTGGGTCGGCCATATCCATCTTGTTCATGAACACGATGATGTTTGGAACGTTAACCTGATGAGCCAAAAGAATGTGTTCTCTTGTTTGTGGCATCGGGCCATCTGCAGCAGATACAACGAGTATGGCGCCATCCATTTGAGCGGCACCTGTAATCATGTTCTTGATGTAGTCGGCATGTCCTGGACAGTCTACGTGAGCGTAGTGTCTGTTTGGAGTTTCGTACTCTTGGTGGGAAGTTGCAATCGTAATACCACGTGCCTTTTCTTCTGGGGCATTGTCGATCTGGTCATATCTAACTGATTTGTTTGATGCGCTTGGCCATTTTGCAGCGCAAACCATCGTGATTGCTGCTGTTAAAGTTGTTTTTCCATGGTCTACGTGGCCAATAGTACCAACGTTGACGTGAGGCTTAGTGCGCTCAAACTTGACTTGATCTGCCATAAAAATAAAAGGTTAAGTAGAAATATTGCTGTGTAATTTAAGCTTACACGCGGAAGTGATTTTAGAGGAAGAAAAAGGGATTTGCAAGATATTTTTAGAGATTTTTCCAATATGTTGCCCTTTTCTTGCCCTTTTAAAGTCACCTTTAGGCGCGTTGGGTACCAGTTCCTCTGGCGGTTTTGATCTTTTCTGCAACGCTTGCAGGAACCTTTTCGTATGAACCAAATTCCATGCTATAAGATGCGCGACCTTGTGTCATTGAGCGCAAATCTGTTGCATATCCAAACATTTCCGAAAGTGGAACGTTTGCTTTGATGAATTTTGCCATGCCTCGATCTCCAGTTTCATAAATTCCTCCTCTTCTTGAGCTCAAATTACCCATTACATCTCCAAAGAAGTTTTCTGGAGTTACTACTTCCACTTTCATAACCGGTTCCAAAATTACTGGATCAGCTCTTCTTGTTGCTGCCTGGAATGCCAATGAGCCGGCAATCTTAAATGCCAATTCGGAAGAGTCAACATCGTGGTAGCTTCCATCATAAAGTTCTACTTGAATGTCTACCAATGGGTAACCTGCTACAACTCCACGAGTTAGAGCTTCTTTAATACCTTTGTCTACTGCCGGAATGAATTCTCTTGGAATGCGTCCGCCGATAATTGAATCAACGAATTCGTAACCTTTTCCACGTTCAAGTGGCTTAACGCGTAGAAGTACGTGGCCATATTGACCATGACCACCAGTTTGCTTGACGTATTTTTCTTCTCCTTCTGCCTCGCGACCAATAGTTTCTTTGTAGGCAACCTGAGGATTACCAACATTAGCCTCAACTTTAAATTCGCGTTTCATACGATCCACAATGATATCCAAATGTAATTCACCCATACCTCCGATAACTGTCTGATTTGTTTCTTCGTTTGTCTTAACTTGGAAAGTAGGATCTTCTTCGGCCAATTTTTGTAGAGCAAGACCCATCTTTTCTTGGTCTGCTTTTGTTTTTGGCTCGATGGCAATGTGAATAACCGGATCCGGGAATTCAATTGTTTCCAAAATAATTGGATGAGCATCGTCGCAAAGTGTGTCTCCTGTAAATGTCTGCTTTGGACCAATTAAGGCGGCAATATCTCCTGCGCCAACTTCTTTAATTTCTTCACGGTGATTTGCATGCATACGAACGATACGTCCGACGCGTTCTCTTTGTTCACTTGTGCTGTTGTAAACATATGAACCTGTGGCAATTTTCCCGGAATATACTCGGAAGAATGCGAGTTTTCCTACGAATGGGTCAGTTGCAATTTTGAATGCCAAGGCGGAAAAAGGTTCGTTTTCATTTGGGTGACGCTCTTCTTCTTTTCCAGTATTAGGATTAATTCCTTTGATTGGTGGAGTGTCTAGAGGTGAAGGTAAATAGAAACATACGGAGTCTAGAACTAGCTGAACTCCAGTATTCTTTAATGAGCTTCCTGCGAAAACCGGGAAAACTTTGCCGGCAATGCATCCTGTACGAAGTCCTTTGTGAATTTCCTCAATAGTCATTTCTTTTTCTTCTACATATTTTTCCATTAATCGATCATCGAATTCTGCAGCTTTTTCTTCGATCTTGTGACGATATTCTTCAACCTTTTCTTTCATATCTTCCGGAATTGGAATCTCTATAATTTTTTCACCATTGTCTCCTTCGAATTTATAAGCTTTGCGTAGAATCAAATCTACTACACCGGAGAAAGTTTCTTCGGCACCGATTGGCAATTGAACTGCTACTCCGTCTTTGGAAAGTCTCTCGTGAATTGAATCCAAGCTCATGTAAAAGTCAGCGCCGGTTTTGTCCATTTTATTTACGAAGGCAAGACGAGGAACATTATATTTGTCCGCTTGTCTCCATACTGTTTCGGATTGTGGTTCAACTCCCTGTGAGCCATCGAAAACCACAACTCCTCCGTCCAATACGCGCAAGCTGCGTTCCACTTCTGCAGTAAAGTCCACGTGTCCTGGAGTGTCGATAATGTTAAATCTGTATTTCTCGCCACCAACTGTTGGTGTCCAGAAACATGTTGTTGCGGCTGATGTAATTGTAATTCCTCTTTCTTTCTCTTGTTCCATCCAGTCCATTTCTGCAGCACCTTCATGCACTTCACCGATTTTGTGTTTGCGGCCAGTGTAAAAAAGCACGCGCTCTGTAGTCGTAGTCTTGCCTGCATCAATGTGGGCAATAATTCCAATGTTCCGCGTTAACCGTAAGTCATCAGCCATAAAAAGGGGTGTAAATGAATTAAAAACAACGGGAGTATTATAAGGATTGATAAGGTGAAGTCAAAGTGGGTGAGGTTGACTAATCGTCGATCTATAGTATAGTGAGCGTAGGGGTTTAGTTTTTAACCTAGTTGAAGTTATGGGACCAAGACATTGTCACCATTCTCCGGGAGAAAGATGGGCAATGACGCGAAATCCGGACCTTTTACGTGAACATCAGGCCGCAGAGCAAACAGCTTCTTATTGGCGTGTTTTTACGGAAAATTGCAGAAGAGATCCAAGACTATATTTTTCGACCCTTCGCAATAAACTGGCAGATTTGGCTGCTGAGGATTCAACTTACAACTTTAAAGATGGTAGGCTGAGCGAATTTACCGAGGTTCAGATTCAAGTTGCAATAAGTGCCGATCCAGTCCGTGCCAGCGAACTTTTGCATCACCAGATGGCTCTTGTGCAGCCAAACGCGGGAGATATTACACCCGAACGAAGCGCATATTTTAGATCATTTGTAGAAGCGCTTCAGCCGTTCGCGGCAGAAGCTGATCGCCAAAAAATAATTAGAGAAACACAAAAGAAGGGGAAGCAGTTATAGCAAAAAGGCCTCATCGTTATATTTCGTAAAGGACACATTCTCGGAGGTTTTGTTAAATCCAGAATGAGCAAGGTATGTGGTGCTTTTTGAGCGAGTTCGTCGCTCTTTAGTTGAACAATCTCACAT
>Ga0172379_10009817_pt1 | contig 11720 bp, 8 predicted proteins | sample GrowelOW334metaG_FD_119756 | JGI IMG/M metagenome (GOLD analysis project Ga0172379, IMG submission 119756) | Groundwater microbial communities from an aquifer near a municipal landfill in Southern Ontario, Canada - Groundwater well OW334 metaG | ecosystem: Environmental > Aquatic > Deep... | reverse complement strand
ATACCATTGGCAATCCCCTCCGAATATCTGCGGCAACTTTTAATGTAGAGATTGATAGAAATCCTCTCCGCTTTCATCTGTACAAAAAGAATGGCCAGATGATATGTGAAGAACCATCGATCGGAGGAATTAATAACAACAGTCTCTCTCTGACAACAACAGGCGGGCCATATTATGGCATACATAACAGACCGCAAGGAAATTTGCAGACGCAAAATACGAACACCGTCTCAGCGGGAAATCAGGGAGGAGCAGGAGGTCCGTTTGTGTGGACAACCAATGGGTGGGGCTTTCTTGCCGATGCAGACGGCGGTTCATTTTCCTTATACGGAACAACATTTTCTTTTTCGCGACCCGAAATTCCTTCCAAACGGGATTTGGAATGGTATTTTTTTATCGGATCTCCGAAAGAGATTTTCACAAGCATGCATGAAGTCACCGGATTTCCGCCACTCTTCCCCAAATATACTCTCGGATTTATGAATACGGAATGGGGAATGAACCAAACGGAATTATACAGTAATATCCGGACGTACAGGGAAAAAGCAATTCCGATTGACGCATATATTTTAGATTTCGACTGGATGGAATGGGGCGGGGATAATTATGGAGAATTCCGCTGGGGATCAAAATTTCCGGACGGACAATCCGGTACGATTGTCGATACGTTAAAAAAATATGATATGCATCTGATGGGGATTCGAAAGCCGCGCGTTCATGTTGCCACCACGCAAGGGGCATATTGCAATGCGAACGCTTTTTTTATCGACTATGTGAATGACTATTTCAGTGGAAAACAGGTGGGAAGATTAAATTTCAATAAGCCCGCAGTTCGTAAATGGTTCTGGGAGAGTTTTGCCGTGCAAAATAATACGTATGCAAAAGGAATGAGCGGCTATTGGAATGACGAGGCGGATGAATACGGCGGCAACCTGATGTTTATGCAAATGCAGCGCGGACAGTTTGAAGGGCAGCGCTCCTTTAACAATAATCGTGTATGGTCCATCAACAGAAATTTTTACACCGGCGCCCAGCGGTATGCCTATTCGCTGTGGTCTGGAGATATTAACACCGGATTTCCCACCATGGCAGATCAGCGCTTGTTCATGCTTTCGAGCATGACGGTCGGCGTTTCGTGGTGGGGAATGGATATCGGTGGATTTAATGGAACACCGAACAGCGAAAACTATTTTCGTTGGATTCAATTCGGTGCATTCGTGCCGGTGTTCCGTGTTCATGGAACGCACAATCAGGAACGAGAACCGTGGAACTATGGCGCTGAGGCGGAAGCTATTGCAACAGAGTATATCCGTTTACGATATCGATTCATGCCCTATATCTATTCCGCTGCGAGGGAGAATCATCGAACCGGACTTTCCATTGCGCGTCCATTGGTGATGGAGTATCCTGACGATCCGAAAGTGTCTAATCTTTCCACCGAATGGCTGTTTGGCAGCAGTCTGCTTGTTGCTCCAGTTGTTACGGCAGGGGCTGTGCAACAAACAGTATACCTTCCCGAAGGAGGATGGTATGATTTCCATTCCGGACAATATTTTGCCGGATCCACGTCGTATACAGTTCCTGTTACCAGAAAGGATATTCCGCTCTTTGTGAAGGCCGGCTCAATCATTCCCATGTCTCCTGTATCCCAATCTGTTGATGCACCGGAAGCCAAGAATACAGTAATTCTGAGCAGTTTCCCCGGCGGCGATGGTTCCTGTGTATTGTATGACGATGATGGCACGACATATGATTATGAAAAAGGAATTTACAGCACAGATACTATCATTCATCAACGGGACGATCACCGGGTGTTGATAACGATTGGATCCCGGATTGGCACGTATGCTGTTTCGCCTCGAGATTGGCTTGCTGAAGCAAATTGGATCGACGCTTTACCTGATAGTGTAGTGTTGGATGGGAAACTATTGAAAAATATCACACTAGATTCACTTCATACGTTCGGAACACAAGGATGGTCGTTGGATTCATTAGCGAAGAAATGTTACGCTAAGTTTACAGATAACGGCGATGCACATACCGTGGTATTCTATTTTAGTCACGGAACTTCATCAATACTTCAGGAGAATCAAGCTCCACATCAATTCGAGTTAGAGCAAAATTACCCCAATCCCTTCAATCCGACAACGACTATTGGTTTCACCGTTGTTACAACCGTCTCTTCGGAAGTTTTTGAATCTGCGGTGAAAAAAGAGAATGATGGGACGAGAACAACGTTGAAGGTGTATAATGTGCTTGGTCAGGAAGTTAGTATTCTTTTTAATGGCATCGCAGAAACCGGAAAATATCATCAAGTCACTTTCGATGCGTCGAATCTCTCCAGCGGAATGTATGTAGCTCGATTGCAAAGTGGAGATAATGTGCAGATGAGAAAAATGACATTGCTGAAATAAATCATCCCCCTAGCTGCCGGGTATTTACTACGTCACCCTGAACGTATTTTAGAGTCTCTATTATAGATGCCGTATCATCTGCCCGCCGATTAAAATTATTAAGGCAGGCGGGAATTTCGCAAGAAGTTCTTTTCTTGTCCCGACATGAAATGATCAATTCGTGAATGGCATTCCTTTGGAACTCTATTAAAAAAAGAAGAGTATACGTGTTATTTATTTTTTTGACAAGCATGAAAAAATGAATATGTAAAAACATTCAACACTGTAGCTACTCAACTACTTCCTACTTGTTTCTTCGTTATTTTCTAGTGCCTGTCATCATTGTTCTTTCTCTATTCCTTTCCTATATTTTCGTATGAATACAACCCGAATCATGCTCACTTTTTCCGTCGTACTGAGTTCTTGTATATTGTACGGACAAGACCATCCGTCCATCCATCAGGAAGAGTGGCAATATTACCACTCTCATCCCGAGGCAATCGCAACAATGTCTGAAATTGTACCTGATACTAGAGTATTAACTAAAAGAACCGCGCTTATGCCGAATGCTGTTGTCTATGGATTCCATCCATACTGGGTGAACGGACTCGAAAGTAACTATCAATATGATTTATTATCGCATCTTGCTTATTTTTCTGCCGATGTCGATCCCGTAACAGGTAATTTTTCTTCCACGCATAGTTATTCAACAGCTAATGTCATCACACAGGCGAAGAATGCGGGTGTGAAAGTACATTTAACCATTGTCTGTTTCTCAAAACATGATTCACTCTGGGCAAAACAATCTAGGCAAGATAATTTGGTGAACAATATCCTGGCGAAGGTGAAAGAGAGGAACATACAGGGTGTGAATATCGACTTTGAAAGTATGAAAAGTGCCAGTGCGGTTCCGTTCAAAAAGTTCATTCTGCAACTCGGCGATTCTCTCCACAAATATCAAAAAGAATTGACGCTAGAATTGTTTGCTGTCGATTGGAACACTATCTTTCCAACTTCATTCTTTATTGAAGTGGATCATGTAGTGGATAGTTATTTTATTATGCTGTACGCCTATTATTACAGTGGAAGTACTACTGCAGGGCCGAATTCGCCGTTGATGAATACCACCAGCACATCTTACCGCCACATACTGCGAAGCATTAAATCCTATACGGATATCGGTTGTCCTCCAAATAAACTGATTGCCGGCTTTCCGTATTATGGTATAGACTGGCCTGTGGTGAGTGACGCACGGATGGCGGCAACAACCGGGTCCGGTTCGTCTCGTTTTTACCATATTTCAAAGAATAATTATCTGGATACAGTAAAGGCATCGAACAAATTTTTTGACGCCACCTTTTCCACACCGTGGTACCGGTATCAAGATGGTGCAGGATGGCGCCAAACGTGGTATGACGATTCGCTCTCGTTGGCCCGGAAGTACGATTCTGTGAAAACAAAGAAAATCGCCGGTGTGGGCATGTGGGCGCTGGGATATGATGCCTCCGAACCGGAACTGTGGAATCTTTTGCGAAACAAATTTACCGAACCCTCAATTGTACAGGATGGTCAAACGAGTCCGGACCATTTTACATTGATTCGAAATTATCCAAATCCATTTAATCCTTCCACAACCATAGAATTTTCTGTGCAGCATTCGGGACATACAGTCGTTACAATATTTGATCTACTCGGAAGAGAAGTGACAACATTGGTAGACGAAATACTACAAGCCGGAGTTGTCCACCAAATACTTTTTACTCCGGCAAATAATTCGGGTGGTATATATTTTGCTCAATTAAAATATTCCGACAATATTGTGGTGAGGAAAATGCTACTGCTGAAATAAGGAATCGGTATTTTCTTGTATTGTCTTTTTAGGATATCGAATCTCCCCCATCTTGCCTTCCGTAAAAAAACCACGAATCATGTTCGTGGTTTTTGCTTTTAGAGGTTGATCGTAAAAATACCAAGATTACGTAATTGCGCCCACCTCTCAATGATATTACATTGACATAACAAAAATGGAAAGGAGTTAGGTATGGTAAAAAGAGTCATTGAATATTTAGGTCTGGCTTTGCTGTCATTTATTGTTGGCTATGGACAAGTGTTTGAAAATTTTAATGGAACCACATTTCCTCCGGTAGGTTGGACGGTGTATTCCACCGGCGGATCAACACAATGGAGTCGATTGACCGCAAATACAAGAAATGGAAGTGCAGGAACGGCAAATTCAACTAATCCTTCTATTGGAATTTCGAAATATTTTACGTTGTCGATGAATGCGTCATCGAATGTTGCATCTGTAACATACTTTATCGCCGTTAGTTCGGTGACGACGGGAACAGGTGCAACGATGATCGTTCAGGCAGGGAGTGACACTACAGCAATGACAACGTTGCGGACGATTAATCTTGAAGATGGTGGTGTGTTTACTGCATCGAATTCTTTTATTCAGTTTGTTGATAATATTGACGGCTCCCTGGCAATGGGACAAACCGGAAGTGTTGACCTCCGAAGTTTAAATCCCGTCTATATTCGATGGAGTCATCAAAAGTCTTCCGGCTCTGCTGCGTCATGCAGATTGGAAGACGTTACCGTTCCAAATGCCGTTGCACTTTCCGTTGAACTTAAGTCGTTTACTGCTGTTGTGAGAGGGAAAGCCGTCCAACTTACTTGGCAAACTGCAACCGAAACGAACAACTATGGATTCGAAATCGAAAGATCCCTCCCTCTTCAAGGCGGAAGGTCGGGTAGGGGTCTGCAGTGGAGTATGGTTGGATTTGTTGAAGGACATGGAACAACCAATGCAACGCAGTTATACTCATTCGTTGATGCATCCGCCAATGAACCTGTTTCATATCGTTTAAAACAGATCGACCTCGACGGCAAGTTTGAATACAGTCAGACGGTCGAAACAATTGTTGCACATACAGTCACGCAATATGGAATGGATCAGAATTATCCCAATCCGTTCAATCCTTCCACACAAATCAATTATCAATTGGTCGCGATAGGACATGTATCGTTAAAAGTGTATGACATGCTCGGCAGAGAAGTGGTATCGATGGTCAACGGTCTCCGCCCGGCAGGGGTGCATGTTGTAGAGTTTGATGGATCAAAACTTCCTAGCGGAATGTATTTGGCAAAGTTTTCTTCATCAGGGTACAATAAAGTGATAAAGATGATGCTGACGAAATAGTAAGTCCGGTTATCAACCCCACTAATACTATAAATCATATCATACGATATCCGATATTTGCAACGCATGTGTACACGTTTAATGATATCGGATATTTCAATCGTACAATCTGGACGAAGTCTTTTTTATCCCAAAGAAATTTCGATGTCTGGCCCCTGCATACTCGATCACAAATGCGTTAAGAGTGTTTGACATCTGATTGTAAGAATACTCAACGCAGAAACAGTAAAGTACACAGAAAAACACTCCCCGAAGTACACCAATAAGACACCTGCAGAGTCGATCGTATATACTATTGGGATCTTTAATCTAAACCACACTATACTGCGAATTCTTTATCCGTGTAATACCGTTTCTTTCGCGATATCCGTATTTAATCCTCTTATTAATACTTTCTTGTCTGTTTATTAATTCAACAGGTGGTGTTGTATGAATCAACACTTTCTAATTGCCTTCTGTTGAGAATTTATGACACTTCTGCAATTAAAGCGAGTATTCACCGTAGAAATATTCAACACTACAACCTTGTTCGTTTTTTCATCACCCAACATAAGAATATTGTTCCTCTAACATATTGTTTAACAATGTATTACGACCGTAGTCATTTACTGTAATTCTTCAATTGTGGCACGGCGATTGTCAATAGTATTAGTGAAGTCAAACCAAGCATTGAAAGGAGCCAACAATGACAGTCTTATTATTCATATCGACAATCGCGGTATTTCTCACCATCGACTATTTCGTTCGGAGAAATAAATCCGCAGTCCCAATCGCACAACCTGTACTTCGGAAAGATATTCCCATGCGCATTCCTGCTGGAATCTTTTTCACAAAATCTCACACCTGGCTGAGTCTTTTTCCGTCCGGAAAAGTGCAGCTCGGCATCGACGATTTTCTTGCCCGTATGTTCTCAAAACCGCATATCACCATGTTGAAGGTCAATGACGAGCATGTTATTAAAGGGGAACCGATTCTGCGAGTAACGGAAGGAAGTAAAGAAGTAATCGTCCGTTCACCGATTGACGGTGTGATAGATAATGTAAACGGTTTATTAGAAAAGAAACCCTCGCTGCTCAGCGAAGCGCTCTTCAGTGAAGGCTGGGCGTACACAATTACGCCTACCAGTACCAACGATCTTCGCGCCTTTTATCTTGGTGAAGATACCCGGATGTGGCTGCGGGATGAACTCGGCAGACTTCGTGATTTCTTTGCACGCCTGTCCGGTCCCGCTCCCGCTTTTCTGCAGGATGGCGGACTGCCGGCAAACGGCATCATGGATAACCTTAACCCTGACCAATGCAAGAAATTCGAACACGAATTCTTGCGCATTGAGTAACCTTCGGAGGATGTCATGTCTATAAAAAAAGCACTGCTAATCGATCTTACCCTCTGCGTGGGATGCAATGCCTGTCAGCTCGCCTGCAAGGAAGCGAACCATATGCCGGAGCCAGAGAAAGAAGAAAAATCTCTTTCGTCCACTGCGTACACTGCGCTGGAAGAATACGACGGCGTTTTCGTACGCCGTATGTGCCAGCATTGCGAAGATCCGACTTGTGCGTCGGTCTGTCCCGTCGGCGCTTTTACAAAAATGCCCGAAGGTCCCGTCGTCTACGATGTGGAAAAATGCATCGGTTGCCGGTATTGCATGCAAGCGTGTCCGTTTCAGGTTCCGCGGTATGAATGGTCCAGCACATATCCGCGCATTCAAAAATGCGTATTGTGTCATGAACGGCTTGCTCAGGATCTCCCGACCGCGTGTTCCGAAGCGTGTCCGACCGGCGCCACGAAGTTCGGCAACAGGGACGAGTTGCTGAAAGAAGCTGCGGAACGTCTTACGGCAGAACCGGATAAATACGTGCAAAAGATTTACGGACAAAAAGAGGTCGGCGGAACTTCCGTATTGTATATCTCCTCCGTACCGTTCGAAAACCTCGGATTCCGCACCACACTGCAGAATACTCCGTTGCCGCAATTGACCTGGAATGCACTTTCCAAAATTCCGGGAATTGTTACCGTCGGCGGTGCAATGCTCTTCGGTATCTGGTGGATCACGAACCGTCGTGAAGAGGTAAGAGAAGTGGAACAGAACATGAAAGACACGAATCACTCCAATAACGGAAAGAACTAGGTGCAGCCATGAAAAAATTTCTCACAACATTCGGATTCTGGAAAGTCATCGCGGTCGCAATTATGCTGGCTGGAATCTATTCAACATATATTCGGTTCTTTCACGGACTCGGCGCGGCGACTAATCTTACCGATCAATTCCCGTGGGGCATCTGGATCGGTTTTGATGTGCTCTGCGGTGTCGGACTTGCCGCCGGTGGATTTACACTTGCCGCTATTGTCTATATTTTTAATCTCAAACGGTTTGAACCGATTATTCGTCCCACCATTCTGACTGCGTTTCTGGGTTATGTTCTTGTCATTGTTGGCCTTATGTTCGATCTGGGTCGTCCGTTGCAAATCTGGCATGCCATCATTATGTGGAATCCCCGTTCGGTGATGTTTGAAGTTGCCTGGTGTGTTATGCTGTATACGACCGTTCTTGCATTGGAATTTTCTCCAGTGATTCTGGAAAAATTTCATTTAACGAAGACTATAAAATTGGTGAAACGAATCAGTATTCCGTTGATCATTCTCGGTGTACTCCTTTCCACACTGCACCAATCATCGCTTGGTTCGCTGTATTTGATTGTACCAGATAAGATGTATCCATTGTGGTATTCTGCATATATGCCGGTATTCTTCTATACTTCTGCCATTGCCGCCGGATGCGCGATGATCATTTTCGAATCATTCCTAAGCAGTCGTGCATTTAAACGCGGATTGGAACTGAATCTGCTCTCCGAAATTGCCCGCGTCTGTGTGATGATGCTTGGTGTGTATGCCGTCATGAAAGTGGTGGATCTTTCGGATCGGAAGATGTTGTCGCTGCTCATTGTGCCAAAGTTCGAAACATACATGTATTGGCTGGAAGTGGCTATTGGCGTGATTGTTCCATTTGTATTGTTCTCGCAACGGAAAATACGCCAAAGTCCTAGCGGCCTGTTTGCAGGAGCAGTACTTGTTGTCGTCGGATTTATTATGAACAGAATGAACATTGCCATCACCGGGATGGAAGGATGGTCCGGATCGACGTACGTGCCGTCGCTGACTGAATTTACCATAACGATGATGATTGTGACCACAGGGTTCATCGCATTCTATTCCATTGCGAAATATTTCCCCGTCTTTACCCACGAGGAACTTCGGGATGAGAATGCACCGGCGCATGCGGCTGCGGCATGGAAACACGATATTGAATCGGTTTCCCGCATGGCAGAGGCACGCAATTAACGCACGATGAAAACCCGAAAGGGTGACCTATGAACGCGAACTCACATACGATAATACCAGACAATGAAAGTCACTGCGTGTGGATGGATGCCGGTTTGGTGAATTATAAACTGTGCAACTGCCGCTTCGAGTGTGAAACGTGTCCGTTTGATAAAGTGATGCGCGACCAGCATCAAACCTTTGCCGAACAGGCGGCGATGCAGTCCGGACCGTTTTTTCCGGATCGCCTGCCTGTAAGCGCGGTGAATGAAGGGGACGCATCGGTACTGGTGGACAGATTTCTTGCACCGCTGCTGTCGCTCGAGCTTCCACAGGATAGAATATATTTTTCCAATCATACATGGATGCATTCCAAGCATGACGGCATGTTCATCATGGGCATCGACGGATTTCTTGCACAAATGATCTATCCGATTGCTGGTGTTGCAACAATTCATGCACCGGCACACATCGGACGCGGAGAACCGTACGCGTGGCTCATAAGGGATTCCGCTACATTTGCCGTCCACAATAATGAAAAGGGAATTGTTTCCCGTATGAATGTCCGCTTGATCGATCAACCTTCGCTCGTTACAAGCGATCCGTACGGTGAAGGGTGGCTGATGAATATTGCCTGCTCCGGAAAAAGTTCTGTAAATCTGAAATTTTATTCCGCAGATGAGTTTAAAGATTTTATCCGGCAGGAAGTGGACGATCTTGCGTACGAACTGAAAAAGAATCGTCGTTGCGTCGGCACCACAATGTTCGACGGCGGCACTCGGATCGAGAATATTGAAAAATTCATCGGTGAAAAACGCTATAATAAATTTCTTTCAAGACTATTAAGTCCGCATTAATTAAGATTGGTGTTGCTGTTCAAGGAATATCACGGTACCTTTTCTCAGTCCTTCTGATCAATAATTGGAAGTGTTGATACTTTCAACAGCCGCCATGAAATACACACGTTTATTAGTGTATCGTTTACTCGCGGGCATTTTTGTGGTTACCGTTGTCGGGGTTGGAGTCCTTACATTTGCTCTCGTAAAAATCCAGGCTGCTCGGTACACCGAAATTTCCACCGCCACTGCACAACGTCTCAGCGATATCGTGAAACGTTCCACGCAGTATAGCATGCTGCTCAACCGCCGCGAAGACATTTACCAAATCATCCAAACTATCGGAACAGAACCAGGTATCGAAGCTATCCGCATCTACAATAAGAAGGGGGAAATCTCCTATTCCACTGTGGATAAGGAAGTGAATACCACAGTAGATATGAATGCTGAAGCGTGTGTAGTATGCCATCTCTCCGGCAAAAGTTCAGTCGTTTCTCCCGCCAATGTTGAATTGGTGCGCGTGTTTAAGAACGGTACGGGACATAATGTTATCGGTGTCATTACCCCTATTAAAAATAAACCCAGCTGTTCCGAAGCGGACTGCCATGTTCACCCGATCGAACAAACTATTCTCGGCGTACTGGATGTGATGATTCCGCTGACGGAGACGGAACAGTTTATTGTTGAATTTGAGACAACCCAGTACGCTGGCGGTGTCGCATTATTGCTTGTGCTGACTGGATTCTGCGGAATGTTCCTCTGGAAAACGGTGAATATCCCTGTTCATCGTTTAACGGAAGGAACGGTTGCAGTGATGAACGGTGATTTAGATCATTTCATCGATGTCAAAACAAAAGATGAGATTGGCTTTCTCACTAATTCCTTTAATCACATGACCCGAACGTTGAAACAAACGCAGCAGGAACTGCAGAATTTGAATCAAACGCTCGAAGAACGGGTGCAGAAGAAATCAGAAGAACTAAAACGTGCGCAGGCGAATCTTATCCAGGTGGAAAAAATGGTTTCGCTCGGCACGCTTGCCGCTACGGTCGCCCACGAATTGAACAATCCTCTCGAAGGAATCCTGACGTATGCAAAATTGATCCGCAAACGGATGAACAGACCGGGATTGACGGAAGAAGAACAAACGGAGATCGTATCTGAGTTGACGATGATCGCCGATGAAACCGCTCGTTGTGGAAACATTGTGAAGAATCTGTTGCTGTTCTCTCGAAAACAGGTCGGAGAGTTTAAACAGAACGACATACGTATGTTGGTTGAGCAAAGTGCGAAATTAATGGAGCATCACCTGAAAATGAACAACATTGTTCAGCGCATTAATTATGCAGATCCTCTTCCGCTGGTTGTGTGCGACGGAGAACAGATTCAACAGGCTTTGTTAGCGCTGCAAATTAATGCGGTTGAATCGATGCAGAGCGAAGGAACAATGGAGATCGTCGCTCTAAAAGCTTCGGACGATACGGTGACGATAACGATCTCGGATACCGGTATCGGCATCCGCAGTGAAGATCTGCCCCACATCTTTGAGCCGTTCTTTACCACAAAAAAAGAAGGGAAGGGAACTGGACTCGGTCTTGCAGTGGTGTATGGAATCATCGAACGGCATCACGGTACAATCACCGTTGTGTCGGAACCGAATAAAGGAACAACGTTTACCATCACTCTTCCGATCCAACACACATGAGATCGTTTCTTATGACGCAATGAGTAAAAAAAATCTTGAAGTGGTCTCAGAAATGGTTTTTTTATAGTTTTTCCGACCAAAGATCCGAAGGGTCAAGTGAGGAATCTCATTTTTTTTTTTTTAAGTAAAGAACATAGCTGTCCAAAATTTATCGAAACAAGTGGATTTATGGAAGATATTATAGGTTGAGAAAAGTAAGCCCTCCCCTACATTTCTTACAGTGTTGGATGAGATGTGGGAGGGAGCGAAATTTAGGAGGATTGAGT
>Ga0172379_10009816_pt1 | contig 11721 bp, 13 predicted proteins | sample GrowelOW334metaG_FD_119756 | JGI IMG/M metagenome (GOLD analysis project Ga0172379, IMG submission 119756) | Groundwater microbial communities from an aquifer near a municipal landfill in Southern Ontario, Canada - Groundwater well OW334 metaG | ecosystem: Environmental > Aquatic > Deep... | reverse complement strand
TTTCCTCTGTGGTAATATTGGTAGTCATTTCTTTTTCGTTTTGTGTAACCAAAAAGACTTCCTCTTTCCTCGCAAATAGTGTCCATAATCATCCAAAGAATATCTTTATTTGAATAACTTTCATTGACAATTTTATTTTGCTTTATTAAGTCTAATAAAACTTTTTTTATGGCTTTAACTAATTTCTTTGTTTTTGTCGAGTAAATAACATTGCTATTTCTTTTTGCTTTTTGTGCATCAATGTTATCTCTTACAAAAAATTCATTGTTGTGTAAGTACTCTGTGACTGCATTTCTAAGCTCAGCAAATGCCTCTTTTCCTAATCGTAGACGAGTAAAAGAGATGATGCTAACATATTCAGGTAATATTTCAAAACCCAGTTGTTTTAACTCGTGAGGATGGTTTTGGAGATGTTTGTAAGTCTTCTTTAATGTGTGATGTCCTTTAACTATGTGATAAACTAAGAATTTTCCATAATCAATGGCTTTATATTTACAGTGGGCTGCATCAGGAGGTAATATGAACCCTTCCTCGACATTAAACAAATCATTGATGTCTATTCCGCAAATGATTTCTGAAGCGGTGAGTGGTGTGCTATCGGGGTTTAAGAAATTACTTAGCTTCACCTGATAACTCTTACTCATCTTTAATCCTCCTTAACATATTTATTTCTTCAGCCACTCCGCAACAAACTCAACAAAAGACCTGCAAGCATATCTCATCCTGGCTATGTCTTGTGGAGTGTATGCGGTTCCTTTCTGGTCGAAAATTTCCTTAATATCTAACAAAACATCCTCAGTTTTCATATTCTATCACCTCTGAAGCAATTTTTCCAAACACTGCGTGGTGTGTCAACAAATCTGCCAAGATTAATGTCTCTCTTATTTTTGTCTTCGATAATTTTTTGTTTTCATACATTTTAATCCCCCATTCTTTAATAGCATATGCTTTAATAGCATATGCTTGTAAAGAGTAGGTGTTGCAGTCAAAGTTATAAATGTTTCTATAAGCATATGTTTTGAGAGCAGATGAAGGTAGCGGATGACAATATTTATATATGAGTTAAATGTAACATTGTAGAGGTGATTTTAGACGATGATTGTGAAAAAATTTTCTGCAGATCAAATAAAAAAAGAAATAGCCTCAATAAAAAAAGAGATAAAACCTCCTTTAGAAGAAGAAGTTATAATAGGTGAGAATCGTAAGCAATTATTTGTAAGGATTCCGAGAAAAGTAGCAAGTAGGTTGGAGTTAAAAAAAGGATACAAGTTCATATTTAAAATTTATACAAAAAACGAAAAGGAATATCTTGAGGTTGAGGTGAAAAATGTCACTTGATAATTATGATAGGGAAATAATCCATTTTTTAGCAAATAATAGTGCTGCAACAGTAAATGGAATTGCAGAAGCCTTGGGACTCGGTTGGGCAACAACAAAACAGCACATTATCAAATTGCACAGTTTAGGATATTTAAAATGGAGAAAAATTGACAAAAAAGTATATTGGCGAGTTGTTGATTAAATAAATAATAACAAATAGATTAAATGAAGGGTTTGAGATAAATGGATATGAAGCTTACTGAGACAACACTTAAAAATGTTGATGAAAAATTATTGTTTGAGATTAACGATTCTGGAAAGTATGATCGTGATTTTTGGACATTTAAAAATGATTCAAAAAGAAAATATAGTCATCTGTTCTTTAACTATCCTGCAATGATGGTTCCAGCTATGCAATCTGAACTTATTGATATAATTATAAAAGTTCAGAAAAACGTTAAGAATGTCGTCGATCCGTTCGTCGGCTCTGGGACAACTATGATTGAATCAATGTTAAGGGGCTTGAATTTCTACGGTCAAGATATTAATCCTTTAGCAATATTGGTTTGTAATAGTAAAAAGATTCCATTTTACAAAAAAGCGTTAGACATAAAAATTAAATTATTACTTAAAAAAATAGCATCTGATAATAAATCTAAAATAGATGTTAATTTTCCTAATAGGAACAAATGGTTTAGGAAAGATGTGCAAAAAGAGTTATGTGTGATTAGACGCAGTATCATGTCAGAACCTAGTAAATGGGCACGGCAATTCTTTTGGGTTGCTTTTGCTGAAACAATAAGATTATCTAGCAATTCAAGAACATCAACATTTAAATTGCATATTAGAGAAATTGAAGAAATTGAAGGAAGAGAGATAAATGTTGTAAAAAAGTTTACAGATATATTAATCAATAATTATGATAATCTTAATTTACAAAGGGATGAATTAAAATCCAAAGGATATCTTTCAAAATCCACATATAATGGTAAAATTAATATATTTTTAAAAGATTCTTCAAAAAAAATACATTTGATGGGGGGCAAAAAATATGATTTATTGATATCTTCGCCACCTTATGGTGACAATCACACAACAGTTACTTATGGGCAATTTTCATATTTGCCTCTTCAATGGATTAATTTAAATGATATAAATATTAAGATTCCAATAAACTTGTTGGAGAAAATTACTTCAATTGATTCGGAAAGCTTAGGTGGAAAAAAGAATAAGAGTCTTAATGCTGAGCAATTATTACGAAAGATTTCACCAACATTATCTTCAATCATAGATGAACTAGAAATTAAAGATATTGAGAAAAAACCAAAAGTAGTGTCTTTTTTTATTGATTTATATGAAAGTTTAAATAATTCAATCAATAGTTTAAGAAAAGATGCATATATGTTTTGGACTGTTGGAAATAGATCAGTTGCGGGAATTACAATTCCTTTAGATATAATAATGAGAGAAATTATCGAATTTATTGGTGGTAAATTTATCTTATCATTATCAAGAGATATATGTAATAAAAGAATGGCATCGAGAAATAATACTTCAAACACTATGACTAAAGAAGAAATATTAATTATGAGAAAAACTTAGTGAAAATGGATAAAACAACAAAACTTAATGATAATTTTTCAATAGAAATAAACTCTTCTGTAGTATTTAGGCTCGGGCAAGAATTGATAACTGATGATGGTCAAGCATTATTGGAATTAATTAAAAACAGTTACGATGCGGATGCTAGTTATTCTAGTTTATTTATTGAAACAGAAAAAACAACCTCTCAAGTTCTAAATAAACATCCCGATTTAAAGGAATGTAATTCTTTTTATCCTAAATCAAAAGGCGTAATTATTGTAGAAGATGATGGTTCCGGAATGACTAAGAAAGAAATACAAGGCGGATTTCTAACTATCTCTGCTTCTCCCAAAGAACAGATGAAAATCAGAGGGGAAACGACTAACCTAGGAAGAACTCCTTTAGGAGATAAAGGATTAGGCAGATTAGGAATACAGCGATTAGGAGTCAATGTAGATATCTATACTTTTCCAGAAGATTCTAGCGAAAAATGTTTTCATGTTGGATTTAGTTGGAATGATTTCAAAAACAACATTCTACTTTCTAGCATTATTCCGCAATATGAAGAAATAAGTAGAATAAAAGCTAAAGGAACTTATTTGCTTATTTCAGGACTAAACAACACAGAATATATAAAAAATAATAGAAGTGAATTAATTAACAAGATTTACTCGTTGATATCTCCTTATAAGGAACAATCGAATTTTTTATTTACACTTACAATTAATGGTGAAAATATTGATTTATTTGAGATTACAGAAAACATATTAGATGTTGCAGACATTAAATATACCTTAGATTTTAATGATAAGGGCATTTTTGAAATTAAAGGAAAAATAAAACTAGATTTCTTAAAATCTTCCAGAGATCAAGAAACAATAGATTTTGTTAAGAAATACATGAGTAAAGATGAAGGAAATGAATTTAGAGATTTTTTAATAAAAGAGAACAAAGCTAAGACATATAATGTAATTAAATCTAAAGATCCTAATTATTATTTGGAGATTGATAAAAAATATGTGTTGGAAGATATGGATAAATTAGCTCTAATTAATAAAAAACCTGCTTCTCCAGGACCTTTTAAGGGAAATATCTATTATTTTGATTTGAATAGGACTTACACTGAACTTAGTACATCTCATAATATCTTTAATTCGAGACATGAATTTATGAAGACTATGAATGTATTATCAGGAATCAAGGTTTTTAGGAATGGTTTCGGGATTAAAGTTCCTTATGATTGGTTAAATCTGAGCCAACAACAAACATCTGGAAAATCTTGGTATGGTTTAAGACCAGGTAATACTATGGGATATATTGCTTTATCTGCAAAAGATAATAGTAGTTTGAAAGAAACAACTAATAGAGAAGGATTCATTGAAACAGCTTATTATATCAATTTTTACAAGATATTGCAACAGTTTATTGATTATTCTGAAGATTTGCATGCTTTTATCAGAAAAGAAGCCTTAACAAAATTTAAGAAATCTAAAATCGGAGAAGAAGTATCAAAAGATTTACAAGAAAAAACTACTCCTGATAAGGTCTTAAAAGATATAATTAATTTAAAAAATAAACCTTATAAAGGGTGGGATGGTAAAAACGTTGAAGATAAAACTGCTGAATTAAGTGGTAAGATAAATAATATTGCAAAAGATTTAATTGATGTTGACTTACCTTCAAAAGGAATAATAACTAGGCTTTTTTTAATTAGAGATGAATTGCAAAAACAAGAAAATAGTGTAAAAATAGAGAATCAATCGATTTCTAAAAAAGCTGAATTTGTAAAAACAGAACTCGATAGTTTAAGAGAACAACTGCCAATGTTACTAGAAACATCTAGTTTAGGCATTACTGTTGAAGCTTTAATTCACGAGATAAATAATATTATAGATAGACTTTATGATAAAACAAAAGAAGCTAATAATGAATTCAAGAAGAATTATCCTAAAAATTCAGATGTGTTTGCATATACAGAACATGTTAAGAGTACATTAAATACAATTAGAAAACAACTAACACACATTACTCCGTCATTAAGGTATTTAAGAGAACAAAAAGAAATCATCAATTTAGATGAATTTTGGAATGAAGAAATAAAATATTACAAACTTAGATTTGTACAAAAAAATATAGATATTAAATTGAATATATCAAAGAATTTTTCCATAAAAATAAATCGAGGTAAGTTATTTCAAATAGTAGATAATATTGTACTTAATTCAGAGTACTGGCTTCAAGAGAATATGGCAACAAAAGCAATTACTGCTGCAGAAATAATGATTGAAATTGATCGACCATATATAAGAATCTGGGATACTGGGAAAGGAATTGATTCATCTGTTGAAAATAGTTTATTTGAACCATTTATAACTTGCAAGAGAGGAGGTAGAGGATTAGGTTTGTTTATTATATCTCAGTTTTTAGATGCTGAAAATTGTTCCATTGAACTATTGGATGAGAAAAATAAGTTCGGACGAAGATACAAATTCGAAATAGATTTTGGGAGAATTTTAAATGATTGAATCAGTGGCACCACTTGATGATGTGAGAATTCTAAGTTTATTTAATTCTGTTGATATTAAAATAGTCATTTTGGTAGATGATAATTTATCTGCAGTTATCACACTAGAGAAGTTTTTAGAAAAGGCAAAAGCCATATATGACACATCTGCGAATGAAAAACTCAAAGAAATCTTTAATGAATCTTTTCCTAATGATGCAGTATTAGAAAAAAAGTTAAAGGAATTATTCGAAAGATATTCTTCAGAAGAAAAAAACACTAATTACACCAAATTAAATGAAATTTTAGTAAAAGATGCTAAAGACAGCTTGGATAGGGACTTATCCTCGTTTGCTGATCTTTCAAATATTTTTAAAAATAAGGTTTTATTTCATAAACTTAGTCCTGAAGACTGGGAACAACAAAAAGATGAGTTTATGAAAAATGTTAATCCTAAAAATAAGATTTTAATATTATTTGATAAAGAATTAGGGAATGGAAAAAATAGTAGGCGATATATAGATGAGATTATAGAAAATACACATTTCGACGGTTTAATTTTCTGTGGATTATTCACGCACACATTGCATACTTGTAAAGATGAATGGCGCGAATGGGAAAATGAATTTAAAAAGAAATACAATATTTATCCTCTTGCAAAGGAACGTACGCAACATATAGATCGTTTTTTACATGGTCTAAAGCTAATTATACTAAATTTTTATACTCATAATCTTATCAAGGAATATAGTGAGATAATAGATAAAACTAATTCTGCATCTTTGGAGAAAATTAATAATTTGGACATAAATCATTTTGATCAAATAATTCTTCAATCATCTTTAAAAGAAGGAATTTTAGAAGAAGATACATTCATTAGATTATATGAATTGTTTCATAATTCTGCATTAATAAGAGATATAAAAAAAAGCGATACTATTGGGAAAATAACCAAGCTTCTTAGAGAGATTAATAAAACGAAAATAGATTATCTTCCAGAACATCGCGAAGATATAAAAACAATTTTAAAGGATGATAGATATGAAGATTCTGATTTTTTAAATCAAAATCACATATCTTTAGGGTCTGGAGACATTTTTTGCTCTGATGCGGGCGATTATTACATTTTATTAACTCAGCCTTGCGACATTATGTTGAGATCTGATGGACGCAGTATTGCAGAATCAGTTTTAGTTAAAATTGTAAAAAAGAATTCTAGCATAGATTTTATTTTGAAACAAATTAGAGAGGGTCTTGATAAGGCCTTTAAAAGTTCAGATGAAGAAAGTCTTGAAAAAATCAAAAAAGAAGAACTAAAAAAGATAACTCTTCATCTTGATGATTTCTCCAAAACTGCGAGATATTATCCACTAGAACATTTTATGGGCGAATCAGAAACTTATTATATTGATTTTAGTAAGGCGTATGGTTCAAATTTATTACCTTTAGATTTATGCTCTTTAAATACTTCAGGGGAGTGTCAATTTTTACGAGGGGAGAATTATAATCTTAATAAAAATATATCCTTGGGATTTGAAAAAAATCTGGAAGATATTAAAAAGAGATTAGAACAAGTTAACAGTGGAGATAAAATTCCAAAAATTATTTTTAATGAAAATTTGAAAGGCAAATATGATCCTGAAACTAAATTGATTTCTTATCCTTTAAAACGCGTAAATCGATTAAAAAACCCTTATTTATCCGATATTTTGTTAAAGTTTTCAAATCATTTATTTAGAGTTGGAGTTGATTACGATTTGGCTAAAATGTGATTTTTTGTTCTTGAATGGATTTTAAGTATATGAAAAGCGAAATCATATGGATTTACTGACTTTTGCATTAATTAGTTATATTTAACAATTATTAATTAATATAATTTTTTATACATATTTATGAATTTGTGAAGTTCTGATAATCAAAACTTTTAAAAACGACCAATTATCCATTCTGAACATTTCCAACTACTGTTAAAGCAAAAACATTTATAAACCGTTGTTTATTCCTATCATTCTACCCGTGAATACTACTGAATGTAGGAGGGATTTAATATGGATAGAAAATCAGTTGAAAATGCTTTGAAAGAGCTAAGGAAGGAAGAACACAAAAAGAAATTCTCTCAATCTTTAGATCTTATAATAAATCTAAAAGATATAAATTTGAAGAATACAGATGAAACTGTAGATTTCTTCGCCACCATGAATCATGGTCTTGGAAGAAAAATGAAAGTTGCAATCTTTGCAGGTCCAGAACTTGAAGAGAAAGCAAAACAAGTATGTGATCTCGTAATTCCATTAAAAGATTTTGATAAATACACAGATAAAAAGCTAGCAAAGAAACTTGCAGCAAAATATGACTTCTTTTTAGCGCAAGCAGAAATAATGCCAAAAGTCGCTCAAATATTTGGTAGAGTACTAGGTCCAAGAAATAAGATGCCAAATCCAAAACTTGGAAGTGTAGTTCCTGCAAAAGGTCAAGTAGATGCATTATATGAAAGATTACAACGAACTGTAAGAGTGTCAGCAAAAAAAGCACCTGTAATCCAAGTTAAAATTGGTTCAGAAGCAATGAAAGATGACGAACTCATCGACAATATATTGCTCGTTTACGATCAGGTTGTACATCATACACCGAAAGAAAAGGCTAATATAAGAAGCGCATTTGTGAAACTCACAATGAGCAAGCCTATAAAGATTGAATAGGTGAATTGCAATGACAGACAAAAAACAAGCTCATGTTTCAGAAGAAAAGAAAAAAATAGTAAAAGAATTTACAGACTTAATTAATGCATATCCCGTTGTAGCTATAGTTAATGTAGAAAACCTTCCAGCAAAACAACTCATGACAATGAGACGTAATTTGAGAGGAAAAGCAGAACTAAGAATGACAAAAGGAAGATTAATAGCAAAGGCTTTAGAGAGTTCAAAAAAACCAGGTCTTGCAGCACTAAAAGATCATCTTGAAGGCATGCCTGCATTATTAGTTTCTAAAGAGAGTCCATTCAAACTTTTTAAAACACTAAAAAAGAGCAGTTCACCTGCTCCAATAAAAGGCGGACAAAAAGCACCTAAAGACATAGTTGTTCCTGCAGGTGGAACTGGTTTTGCACCAGGACCAATCATAGGAGAACTAGGTGCATTTGGAATAAAAGCCGGAATTGAAGGCGGAAAAATAGCAATTAAAGCAGATAAGATAGTTGCTAAAGAAGGAGAAGTTGTGAATGCAAAGCTTGCAGCAATACTTCAAAGATTACAAATATTTCCAATGATGATAGGACTTAATGTTAATGCAATCTATGAAAATGGAGAAATATTAACAAGATCAATTTTAGATGTAGATGAAGAAGCATACATAGTAATGTTGCAAACAGCTTACACTGACTCATTGAAATTGACAATTGCAAGAGCAATGCCAATTAAAGAGAACATCGACATGCTTATACAAAAAGCTCATAGAGATTCATTGGGTCTTGCAATAGCTCAAGACATATTACTTGATGAAACAAAGAGCATGATATTAGCAAAAGCAGAAGCTCAGGCAACTGCACTAAAAGAACAAACAGATTAATTTTTTAATGGAGGAATAAAAATGGAATACGTATATGCGGCAATGCTACTACACAAAGCAGGACATAAAATAGATGACGCTTCAGTCAAGAAAGTTCTTGAAGCAGCAAGCATCAAAGTAGAAGATGGAAGAGTAAAAGCACTAGTTGCAGCACTTGACGGTGTAAATATTGATGATGCAATAAAATCAGCAGTACTCGCAACAGCAGCTCCAGCAGCTCCAGCACATGCAGAGGCACATAAAAAAGAAGACAAGCCTCATAAAGAAGAGAAGAAAGAAGAAGAAGCAGCAGCTGGTCTCGGCGCACTTTTCGGATAAATTATTTTTTTTATTTTAATTTTAGTATTATATATTATTTAACTGAGGTTCAATTTGAGCGACGAAGATTCAAAGAAAATTGTAGAAGACATGAAACAGGCAAAGGATGAAGTAGTTACATTGAAAGAAAAATTAAATTCTTTAAATGAACAAAAAGAAGCATGGTTTTCTAAAAAAACTGAAGTGTCTGACTCAATAAAGAAAAATATAGTTTTAATTAAAGAACTTAAAGATAAACGAAACGAATGCACAAACAAAGTAAAAGATCTCAAAAAAGAAAGAGATGCATTAAATTCTGAAATAACTTCAAACATAAAAAAAATTGTAACTGAAAAAAAAGATGCAGGTATAACAAAAGAAGTATACTCATCTTCACCAAAAGATAGAGATAAAAGATTATCTCCTTCAAGATTAAAATCAGAAATGGAAAAATTAGAGTTTAGACTTGAAACTCAACCAATGAGTTTTGATAAAGAACAAAAAATAAGAAAAGAAATAAGAGACATGAAAAAGAGTTTTGATGAAATGAAGGGTAAATCCAAACTTTCTGATGAAGTTAAAGTAATGTCTTCACAAACTAATGTTCTAAAAAAGAAAGCAAATGCGATACATAAAGATATTCAAAAATATGCAAAAGATAGTCAAGATGCACACGAACAATTAATTGCAAAATCAAATGAAGTAGATGAACTTAAGAAAAAAGAAGAAGAAGCATACAACAAGTTCTTAGAATTAAAAGGCGAATTTGCAAAACTTGGAAGCGAACTTCAAGATAGATCAAAATCATTTCATGAAAACAAACAAAAAGTAGATTCTACAAACAAGGAAGCTGCTAAAAAGAAACATCAAGAAGAGCAAGAAGTCATGAGAGAAAAAACCAAAGAAGTTGAAGAAAAAATCTCGAAAAGAAAGAAACTTACAACTGAAGATCTTTTAATCATGCAAAGAGGAAATTAATTTTTTTAATATTTATTATTTTAATATTTTTAGTGTTATTCTCATTATTTGATTTTTATTTTAAAATAACTTGCGGTAAATTTATATAGTTTTTAAAATAAGAGGGAATATGAATAAAAGTTTGAAGCCTACAAAAAAGAAAGTAATTGTTTTATTTTTAATTTCTTTTGCTTTAATTTTGATTTCTTATATGTTGTATAATTTTGTGAGTATAGGTTATACGGAATGTGGAAGTTCTTGTTCTAGTTGGCTTAATTCAATATTTCCTTTTCCGAAAATGTGTATTCTGGTTTGTGTTCCTCAAGATATTCCTTCAGCTTTAAATGCGCCACTCTTGCAAATAGGTTCAGCGTTATTGATTATTTCAATAATTTACTTTTTGATATATTATTTTAAATATAGAAAAATATAGGTTTTCGCGCTTTAATTTTTTGAATTTTTTTTTTAAAATTTCTGTTTTTTTATTTGAAAAATAAGTCTTCATATTTAGAACTTTAATGTTTTTTGTAGGGATATTTATATTTCGTATTTTGGTGTATGTTTTCATCACGATTTTAGCTTTAATTCATTTATTTATATTTATCTAGAAGAAAACTAAATGTGGATCCGCTATCTGTGTTTTTTTTGAATTCTAAATTGTATCCGTGCATTTTCAAGAATCTGTCGCACAACTTTAAACCTATACCTGTGCCAGTTTCTCTACCTGTGCCGTTTGAAGAAATATAATTGTTAGAATTTATGTTCTCTCTTAGAACCAATTCATTGATGCCTGTGCCTGTATCCATAATTTCAAATTTTACTCTATTGCCAAAATCCTGATTTAGAATTGTAACCATTCCTTTTTCTGGTGTAAATTTTATTGCATTGGTGATAAGATTACCAAACACTGATTCTATCATTCGCTCATCAGCATTAACATAAATTGGATCACAAGTATTATTAACGAGATTGATGTTTTTGTTTTTTGCAAGAAGTTGATAAGTATCTACTGTTCTTTGAATTGTTTGAGATGCATCCACTTTTGAAGTCTTAAAGCCGTGTCCATCATAAAGTGAAAGAACAAGTCTCATTATGTTATCAACTAACTGATAGCCCGTTTTTGTGCTAGAATTTATTACATTAACAAAATCTACTAATTCTTGATCTTTAATTTCGAGTTCATCTACTCGAGCTGCTAGTACATCTGAACAACTACTTAGACCTACAAGTAAATTTTTTACATCATGAAATGCTATATTGAAATAAGCAGGATCAATAATATTTGCTCTTTTTTGAAGTATTGCATCTTTATAAAAATCAGCGATTGCAGCATCAATTGTAGAAATTAAACCTATATTTGATATGGGTTTTTCTAAAAATGCATGATATTGTGTGTTTTTAAGTTCATTATTGCACACATAATTAGTAAATGCACTCGCATAAATTATTTTCGCATTAGGTAAAAATTGTGAAATTTCTTTTGTTGTTTGAATTCC
>Ga0172379_10009815_pt1 | contig 11722 bp, 24 predicted proteins | sample GrowelOW334metaG_FD_119756 | JGI IMG/M metagenome (GOLD analysis project Ga0172379, IMG submission 119756) | Groundwater microbial communities from an aquifer near a municipal landfill in Southern Ontario, Canada - Groundwater well OW334 metaG | ecosystem: Environmental > Aquatic > Deep... | reverse complement strand
TAAATATTAGTTATAAAAGCCGCAATATCAATGTGATCAACCTTTAACTTAGCCTTTAAAACATCATGAGCGATATGACTATGCACCACGTCACAATAAACAATCCCTGTATTTTTTTTATTTGCCTCACCCAGCATATATTCAACAAATCTGATAACATAGTAATTATCGTCATTTGTAAACAAGAGGAATTCGCCATCTGCAGGATCAGCTGCCTCTAACATCATTTTCCTGTTTATATGACCATAACAACCATTAGTCTGGGGAGTCTCTATAAATCGGATATTTGGAACACCGGCATTTATATAACTATTTACTACGTTTTTTACATCAACAGGAGCAGGGCCATCATGAACAATAGTCATGAACCAGTGCGGGTCAGTCTGCAATATAAAGCTGTCAATAAGAAGTCTTAATGGAATCGCCCTTTTATATGCAACTACAATAACATGAAGTTTTTTCATCAGGGATTATGAGGTTTTAATCAATTATGAACAAAAAGGGTTGTGTTGACATGAACACTTTTTAATCCTCTCTCAATGCATTTTGCATTACACTCTTCCGCAAAAAGACCATCGGCCCAACCTACGTCATGAACAAAACCAACCTCCTGAGCTAATTTCAACTCGACAATAAAAGCCCCCATATCAATACAGTTGACCTTGGGCTGACTTATCATATTGATATATCTTAAGGAATGATGCAGAAAATCACAATAGACCATGCCTACACCGCCCTTGGATGCTTCTTCAAACATATACTCGACAAACCTTGGTATGTAATAATTATCGTCATTGGTGATCAAAACATAATCACCCGGATCACCCATAATGACCTGTAACATACGCTTACGATTAGCATGACCCCAATTACCTTCACGGCCTGCCGTCTCAAGAAAAGCTACTCTCCTGTCATTCTCATATAAAGAGGCTACCTGACGTACCGCAAAAGAAGCGGGACCGTCATGAACGATGGTCATTACCCAATCCGGGCAGCTCTGGAGAATAAAACAGTCTATCAGGCCACGTAAAGCTACCGGCCTGTCATAAGCAATAACAATAACATGTAACTTCATATCTCTTCCTGTGTTTTATTCAATAAGGCACGATTGACCTTAATCGAATAATAGAGGTTAACCAACGAAAGACCTATAAAGGCTATAATGCCAACTTTGACAATAGTAAGCATAACGGGCTTGTCTTCAAACAATGTTTGCATAACTCAGGGTATTAGATCCATATTCTGAAATATCCTACCATCGGAAGCCTTCTTCCTGATCCGTTCTCCCAAGAAACAAGAGTATTGACACCCTCTTTACCATGTTTTTCCAAGTGACCATCAGGGATAACCTCTGTTCCTATTGTGCGTAAGCTGTTAATATCAATAACAGCTGACCTTAGCTTCTTTTCTGCCAGTGCCAGATCATTAGATACCACGGCCCCAACTGCAGTCTTTTTAAAAGATGAATCAGTACCAGAAGGTGAAGGAGATCCACCGGCACCACCAAAATCACCACTACCACCATATTCTGCACCGGCAATCTTAAATTTCTGAAACATCTCACTGGCCTTAGCCTGAGCTTCTTTGTGTTTAAGTTCCGGATTTTGCTTTTTTACGATTGCTAACATGTCTTTGTAATCCATGACAAGAGATTTTAAGTTAAAAATCAAAATTATATAATTATTCCTTAATAAACAAATGTGAATTCATCCGGCTGAAATATCGCTTCTTACGCCCCTTATCCAAAAAGATAAGACCAGCCAAAGCAACACCCGGAGATATAAGCCAGAGAAAAACCTGCCTGTATGCAAGATCTTCCCTCTCTGCCCTTAAAGCAGAAAGTAACCCAAGCACAATGCTTAAGGCTATCCAGAGAAATATTATAAGCTGAAAAATCATTTTCATTTTAAAATTGCTATTGTTCCTATTGCTACTATCAACCCTTTCTGGGTCCAGTTCCAGAATGTCTTCTTATTAAGCTGCTTCTGCGTTATCTTTAGCTGGCTGTCTTTTAATCCTATCTGCTGATCACAATTACTTATCTGCTTATTGAGATTGTCAACCTGAGCCTTATAATTAGCCTCAGATGCTTCATAAGTCTTATTAAGAGTATTGCACGTAGTTAGAAGGATGCCCTGCAGGCTGTATTCCTTTTGAAGCATAGGGTAAGAAATGGCCGTAGTATAAATCTGGCGTATCTGGCTGCCACTGAACGGGTATTTTAAAGGACTATTATCATAATTCGGATAGATAGGCTGTAATCGAATATAAACAGTATCGTCAGGGATGTTAAGCAGTGAATCAATCTCTTTTTTGTGCTTTATCTTAATGCGCTCCAGCTCTCTCTCCTGCCGGTCCTTTATCAGTAATATAGAATCTTTCTCATGGGAAATTTTCTCTTTCTCTTTAATAAGACCATCATTCTCATCAACCAAAGCCTGTCGCCGGCCCTGTAACTCATCAATACGCATCTCCAGCTTAACTTTCTCTTCCGTCATTGTTATGATCTGGGATTCACGGATAACGGAATATACAATAACAGCAATAGCTATAAGCAGTATTATCAAATACTTTGCATTTTTTTTCAGAAACTCAATGATTTGGTTTTTCATGGTAAGGTTTTTAAAGCTGCAAGTTATTTATTTTACATTTACTGTGCAAATATTTTTATGGGTTATCCTGATTGTCCCTTAATAACCTATCCCTATCTGCCTGTAATAACTTAGATGTACGCTTGCTGGTCCCGGCAATACCATCACTGCCAAAACCTATAAGAAACGCAACATATTCACTCAAGTTAGATCCGCTTAACTCTTTGAAAAAGCGGAACTGGATATAAATAAGAATACCTGTAGCGATATATCTTCTTAGATTATCAAAGACAAAGAATTTCCAGCGAAACTTTACCGGGGTCTTAACAGAAGCTTTATCCCTATTCTTTACTTCTATCCATGAGAAAGCTGCGGTCCCAAGTAAAGCAAAGAAAGAATAAGCAAACCACATCGGCACCGAATAATCACCAAGTATAGACTTTAAAAACTCTTCCATACTATTTAAAGTTAAGCTTTCTGAATCCAAGTAAACCGAAATCCATTGATGCAACAGGATAAGCACGTACCCCAAGCATATTCCCCTGATTACCTCCAAGAGTAAAGATCTGGGATTTGTCTTTATTGTAGCCGGCAAACAAGCCTACATGACCCTGCCAGCCTGTCTTATTGCCTCTCCAGAAGACAACAACATCACCGATATCAGGATCATCAGTTGGTTTGCCAATCTTCATCCATGACCTTGCATCGAGCTTGCCAGTGTATTCCAGCCCGGCACGTTTAGCCATAATATTCAGGCAGCATGAACACCAAGCCGTTTCATCATCCTGAATAGAATCGTAACCAAGCTCTTTAAACCAGCCGACAATAACAGGATTATCCACCGGGCCGGGGATCTCTTTTAAGCCGTGATCCTTAATCATCTCCAGCCATATCTTTTTACTTGTTTCCATTATTTAGTCTTTAAAGTATCAGGTCTCAGTGTATTTGGTATTGAATCCAGTCTTGATGGCTGTGCATAACCACCACGGGTAGTTTCAGGATATTCATGTGTCTTATAATACTCAGCACTTTCTTTGTGTTCTTTTTTTTGCTGGTATGAATAAATACCCCTTTTAATCATAGGGGTGAGCATCATAATCAATATGATTGTAAGAATACTTATTATACTCTTAAGAAATGCAAGTATAATATCGTATTTATTTTTGCATTTCATCACTGCCTCCTATTATTATTCCTTTCTGATCTGCCATTATTTTTTTTCGCAACTCAGAACTTGTTTTATTGAATTCCTTTATAGCTCCCTGAATATCATTAGGTAAAAATTTATCCATTACCTCTGTCTGGTTATCAAAGGTAGAAACAAGCCTTTCTATTGAAACCTTTGATGCAGCCTGCTTAAGAATTTCTGTTTGAATAGTTTCTAATGTAGCAACCTTTGTCCGGGTCTCCCCGTCTTTTTGCAGGTGTGTAAAAGCAATTCCAACTATTGCAGTAAGTAATATACCAATAATAGCAAGCAGGAATGTTCTCATCCTGTCATATTCACGCCTGACATCTTCTTTGAAATCCTTAAAGTCTCCTCTAAGTTGTGTCATGAATGTATTTTCCTGTTCGCTCATTATATGTTATATTAATCAGTTCATATTGGACTTGGAAAATTATTTCTTATCCTGTCGTTTCTTATTCCAATGTGTTTCTCAGGAAAGTTCAAAGAGGCAAACTCCCCAAATAATTCAATAGCTTTTATGTCGTATGCTTCGGCTGCTAATTCAGGTGTTTTAAAGGTACCAAGCCAATAAGATTTACCGTCCTTTTTAATCTTTGCGACAATAGGGAAAGATTCTTTGCCAGATTTAAGTTTGCGTCTATGAGGATAGACACCCTTATAATTTATCTTTCCATCAACATCATGTGTATTAAAAGCGTTCTGTTGCCTGCTTGAAGTCCGTAAATTACTGCGCTGATTATTAAGCCCAACTCCCTCTCGGTGGTCAATTAATACTCCCTCTGGATCTCCTAATATCTCACGGTGCATATAAATATACTTCCGCTTCCCATTTTCATCCTTGCCGTTGCGGGCAGCATACACCGACTTGCCTATTAACTGAGCAAACCACTTGGATTTATTTAAAATATCATAATCCTCATCATCGACTTGTGTCTTAAACCCCCGTGTTAATTCAATCTCCATCATTTCAGAGTAAGTTTTTGGATTGGTAATATTTTGCTTTGTGTGTTATTCGTTTTTTGTTTATGCTTTTATCCGTAGGCGAGTTGCAATTCATCCTAACGATTCTATTTAGTTATATTGATACCGACTAAACGATTCTTGGGGCCATTAGTGAGTACAATTCTGACATTGTAGTAACTTTAAGTCCTGCTGCAATAGCATAATCCAATATTTCTTCAAAATGTGCCGTTGATACATTATACCCCACTCCATCAATAGTTACCCCATGTGTATATATTATAATAGCTGATTTATTTGTAACAACAGTATCCATCAAAGCTTTTAAGGTTACTATTGCAGCATCATCAATTTCATCAAGTGTTTGTGCCTCAAAAGTATATTTATCTGATCTTCTATATTGTTGATCTAATGTAGGAGGACTCCCCGTATCCCTACCCGTTACTCTTAATCCCGAATTGATAAGTGCGTCCCTTACAGTCGCATTATAACCACCACCCGGATAAGAAATATGCCTTGGCGTTGGTAATCCATTGGCAACAAAGGCAGCATTTACAGTTTGAAGCCTCGTTATTATCTCTGCTTCGGTTAATGTACTTAGGTCTGTATTATCTGTACTATGACATTGAATGTCCATCCCTGCATTATGCAGGGTAATTAAATTTGCCCATGACATCCTTCCACCTATACCTGTCACCCAGTCAGATGCACAATAGAATGTAGCCTTTGCTCCTTTCGCTGTTAATATAGGAAAGGCAGTATCTATTTGAGTTGACGTATTATCATCAAATGTCATTATCAATAAACCTTGTTCAAAATTATACTTGCTCTCTATCCATGTTGTAGATTTAGTATAATTCATAAGATACACTAAATGACTTGCTGTTGGGGTTTCTGATACTATAAAAAATGACTCTATTAATGTTGAAGGAATAGCATTGTTTTTGCACCAAAATAAATTCTTATAAGCAGTTTCAAAAAATGTGTCTAAAACAGCATACTCTAATTCAGAACAATGATATTGACACTTAGTAATAAGTGATGTTGCTGAATAATAGGAAGAAGCTCTTGATACTGCTGTTTGGATTGTTTCATTTGATCTATCAAAATGAGTTAATAATGCGCTATCAGAAGCAGTAGGATTAAACCCTACAAGTGACGGTGCTTTATTATACCCTGTTGAACTTCCTGCATAAGTAAGAATATTCGAATATCCTTGAGTTGCTATGTATGTTGTATCACCATCATAAGGAATATACTCATTAATAGCACCAACCTTTTGCCACATACTAAATCCTGAATCAAGTAAATATGTTGAAGCTGCTGCATCAAAAGCGTAATGAACTCCCGTACCCACCCATGTACCATATTGACTTCCTGCAATGTCATATTCAAATAAGCCATGTCCGGTTATCTCAAACCTATTTAAAATTGTAGAAGTATCAGTATCAGTTACTTTAAAGTATGCAATATTACCGGGAAATAAAAAAGTACCCGGCCCGCCTATACTCGCATATTTGAAAGGTTTTACAGAAGCAACGTCAAGCGTTCCTGTAGCACTTTCTGTACCATCTATCCAAACCCTTACAATTGTTGTTGCTCCTTGAATAAATCTTACTTTGTAAATATGCCAAAGTTTATCATTTGTTGGTCTTGCAAATGTTAATATAGTGCCACCTACAGTAACACGCATTGTAGTTGCACTTCTTAGAGAAATATAATCAGTACTTGAATAAGTACAAAAACCATAAGCCACATTGGATGCGATAGTCGCAGTACATTTCGCTTTAAACTCTATCTCAATATTCCCTGCATATTCTTGAGCAGCACCCCCACTAATCGTAAGAGTATCATCTGTACCATTATATGCTCCACACGAAGGAATGATTGCCCCATTCAATCCACTTGCCTCATTCAGAACTAATCCAGTACGTCCTGTATAGTCAAGTACTTTTAGTGGATTCCAGTAACGACTCCCACCTTCAGGAGTCATTACGCCTCTCCCGGATGCCGGAATCTTCGCACAATTTAATATGGAACTCCTGCCGATACCCATTATTTAAAGTATATAGCGGAAACATTTAAAGTACCTGTGTCTGGTGCAACTACCGTAATAGGACCAGCTGCCTTGCCAGCCTGCCCGGCAATACTTATTGATGTACCATTTGGAACAACGATAACATTATCATTCTCATCTTTTAACTTGAATCCGTCACTTCCTGCATCAAATAACAGTATTGAATCAAATTGTTCAAAAGTGTATTCAGCATCAATTGTTAAACAATTTGGTGCTTTCTTTAATCTGTCATCTACTGCCATGGCTATAAGTATTATTTCATTAAAATATCCTGAACTTCTTTATCCGGAATAACTCTCCAAATTTTGTTTTCGGTTTTAGAGTAGGTCATTATTAGCATTGATCCAGCGTCATAGGTTATAATGATGCTTAGATCTGTTTTCTCACAATGATATTTTCTTGCTTCATGAACAAAAATCTTATCAATGTACTGTTTGACTAATGTTACATAGTCCATTCCACCTGTTAATAAACTTAGCATATTCATGTTATAGAGGTTTAAATGTAAAACACAAATATAATAAATCTACTTTACCCAAGGAACATATTTTCTTAGATAAACATCAGGTACAAACAACAAAGCTGCAATAACCACAAATCCGGTTATCATTATCACCTTTTTGTTTCTCTCAAAAAAGTTCTTCTGTTCAGGGTTTTCTGTTAATGCTGCCATGATTTCTATTTTTAATTAAACCAATAATTTATGCAATCCTTACAAATCCAACAAGCCGTAAACCATTTTTTGTTGTGTAGTCAATGTTTCTGGTCTTCTCGGCTACCGTATATCCCTCGTTAGTCCCCGTTGAGCTGGTATTCCCTTCAATAGTCGTGAAATTACCATAACCCAGATGCTTTACTATGCCTGCATGACCGTTCCATGTAGGCTGACCATCTTTATATGTTCTCCAGATAGCCATGTCCCCGGCTTTTGGTATGGCCGAAACTGTGAAACTGCTATCATTTCTCAGGTTCTCCCATGTCTGCCATGAGGACCCTGATACTTTTTGAAGGATCTTGGGCCTTAGATATTCAGGTGCCATGTTATACCATGCCAGCTTTGCAAAATATACACACCATGCATCACCCGGCTCCCAGCCTACTTCTTCCATCAATTGCTGAAACTTCTCATTTGTGAATCCTGAGTTACCGGCAATCTCTGTCTGACCAACCAAACTTTCAGAGAACTTAACAACCTTCCTGCGGCCACGTATGGCAAATAATAACCCTATCCCGATCAACGCCCCGGAAACACCTAACCAAAAATAAGTACGGTCCTTACCGGTATTCATTGATCTTATTTTTTAAAAAGACTCTGTATGCCTCCTGCAATCAATATCCCTGCCGTCACACCTACTATCACTATGATAGTGACAATAGGAATAGTAGCTGGTGCTATCTTTACTGTTACGTCTGTCTTAAGACCTTTCTCTCCAACAAGATTATCAAGTGTCTCAGAGAATGTTGCGTTTTTATATCTCTTTTCCATGGCTACATAAATAAATTAAGTGAATTTGGTGCAAGATCATTTTTTACTACCTGCGGGTCCAGACTGCTTTTATAAGAAGATGTTCCCGGAGAAAGTAATGAAGGAACCGGTGTTAAAAAGCTTTGCATCTCTTTATAAAAACTGAAAGATACTTCTTTTACACTGGCAAGTTTGTTAAGAGCTGACTCAGTAGCCTCACCAAAAATACCGTCTTCTTTTAGGGAGTTTATCTGCAGCCACCAATGAACTAAACCCTTGGCATTGATATAACGCTGAACAACCTTAATGGCATTTTTTTCAGCAGTGTTAGTGCCTGAGCCTCTCTTTAGCGGAAACAGCACTGCTGTAGTTGTCTGTTTTGCCGGTTCGATAATATCAGGAGAGCCGGACTGAATCTGAGCCTGCAGCTTCTTTCTTTTGCTTCTGATAATTAAAGCACCTGCCAGAATTGCTATAGCTCCTATTATGGATGTCGCAATGACTATTTTCTTCATCTTTGGCTGCATAACGTAAATATTATAAGGGTACACCTAACTTATCGTACATCTCTTTTATTATTGTGAGATTATTACCGCTGACCTCTGAACGAATCCAGCCACCAAGATTTTTCATGACAGCCGCTACCTGACGGGATAACCAAGTATCAGCAAGTCCCATGCCATCATAAGGCATGATACCAAACTTCTGGGTTATAAGATAAAGGTCATCCTTGGTCTTCGCCTTCATGATGTTATCAACAACAGCATCTTCATCCGTTCCCCAGCGATTCATAGCATTGAAAAGATTCTGGGCTATAATGGTTGCCTCACTGTCTGTTAAGGTGACATTGCTGTTTTTTATCTGGAGATTAGCAAGCTGCTCTGTCATCTCTTCATAGTTCCTGCCAGATGTATATTTCCCGGCATTCTTGCTCTTTATCTTTTTATAGATAACAAAACCCGTGATACCCAAGACAACAGCGATACTGGCAAATATCACCAGCTTAGGATTCTTAACGCCCTGCTTTTTTAAAAAAGCTTCCGGGATAGCCATTATTGCGCCCATAATAATTAATTTTCAGGTATCGCCTTCAAAACATCATCACCAACAGTAACATCATCTGCCGCTGGTGCATATTTCTTAATAAGATCATGGACCTTGTTGCGGATCTCATCAATCTTCTCAGTTTCCTTGTTTTTATAGTCCGGGGTGTTGAGAACAACATACCGGGCAACAATGAAACCAACACCAAACCAGAATATTTTTTCGAACATGACAGTAAGTATTAAATTAAATGGCTTCTCTCCCTATCTTTAAAAGCTGTGCAGCTCTCTCTTCTGCGACTTTTTTTGTTCTGTATCTGTCAATAGCAATAAATCCAACAACAACTATTGTAGCATAAACAAGAACATGTCCCCATCCACTTTTCCACATAATCTTATGTTTTAAAATTTATCGCTTTAACTTATTCTGAACCAGATAAAGATCTGATGCAAAGTTCTTATCAACGTAACCTCTTTCATAATCAAGCAGACTGCCAGTGTCTTGCATGTAATACTGAACAGCGGCAAGTGTTTCATTATCATAAACACCCATGTTACCCAGCTTTACACCGGTGAGGCTTGTCAGGGCATATTGAAGTCCGTAAACCTCATTACCCTTATCACCCGGCTTGATTATATCAACAGGCTCAGGGACCTTCTTTTTTTTGGCCGTTAAAACTACTATAAGAAGAATCCCTGCAGTAAGCAGTATAAGATGACTCTTCTTCATGCTTATTTGACAGCCTCGTTAGCTGCCTTTTTTGCCTGATAAAGCTTGTAGCCTTTCATTCCTGCAAAAACAAGCGCACCTAATACAACAGCCCAAATTCCGTACTTAACAATTGGTTTCATGGTTTTAAATTTAAAGTTAATATTATGTTTACTATTTTAAGCCTTAAGCATTTTTGATGTTATCATCCCGCCAGCTATCAGCCCTGCAATAACAAACAGGTTCCTTGTAGAATCACTTGTCTGTAGTGATTTTGCAAGCAGGTAAGCTCCCATAGCCGGTAAAAAAGTACCTCCAATCATAAGGTATGCTTTTTTATTTTTCATTAAGAATTCCATAACTACATATTTACTAAGTTCAACATCCGCTGGTAATTATCGTCAGTGTCTTCCATAATGTCACCGAAAGCATTTACAGCCTCAATCTTGGGATAACCAAGCTCATTATAGATATTTAAAGCATGCTGATCACTCTCCTGCTCATTATCCTGATCGTTATTGATAAAGTTATGGGCAAACTCATGAAGAAGGATAATGACCCTTTCCGGGACCGTGTTTTGATCAAACTTAGCTTTTGACACCTGAATGATAGGTAATTCTGTATGAATACGTGCCGGGGTTGGATGAACCTCACCGCTATCAGTGTATATGTTTCTTCGTACCTGAATGACAAAAGGAACATTGTCACCAACATAATTACCGGGACGTAACCGGCCAGCAACCCTGCTGAAATACTCGATCCACTTTATAACAGGATCTTCGGTTTTGACTACCGTTAAAGGAATAAGCCGCACTGATGGCAGCTGAAACGGTAAATCATCCTCGGACCAGACAATTATCTTCAAGAGCCTTGGAGACTGAGGACAGTTAAGTGTTATCTCTTCTGAACCTGATATTAAAAAACGTGAACGAAAATAAAGAGTGTTCTTGTTAATAGGATCATAGCCGATAATATATATAGGCACCTGAGATCCGTCTGTCGTTATTGTGAAGTTAACAGCACATGGTTCTTTTTTCGTATTAACCAGATATCGCTCCATTTTCGTTTTTGTTCTTTTTGTACCACCAGATACCAGCTATAAGTGCTGCTCCAGCTAACAGAATCCACGGCCAATAACTTTGTTTTTGTGCCTTTATCTCACCGGTCTTTATCTTCTCTTCATTCTGCTCGCTTATTACCTTAGCGAAACTCTTATTCGATTTAATAACGTCTTCAACTGTAATCATGATTTAAGGTTTTAATAGATGAATAGCAAAAATAAACTATTTCTATCAAAACTATATAAATTTTGAAAACAATTTTTGCCGAAGCTTACTTCTTAATACCAAGCTTACTTCTGTATTTCCATGCCAAAGCAACTGCAGCAATAACGATAGCACCAATGAAAAGGTATTTCATTGTGCTGCTCGTTTTTGCAGTAGTTTTTGGTGCAGCTGCGGCTACATAATGTGAATAAGTTCCTGTACTCTGTCTTGGACCTTTTATATAGTCCACACTTGGATCTAAAACAAAGTAAGCAGAAGAATTTGCAGTTTTGTTTCGGTAAATTTTACTTATCTTACCTGTGAATGTCCTCAGAGGCGTTACTACAGGAACCATATCGCCAACCTGAAATGTTTCTGGAATATTTATCGAAGAAGACACCAAGGTTCCTCGATTTGAGATAT
>Ga0172379_10009814_pt1 | contig 11723 bp, 6 predicted proteins | sample GrowelOW334metaG_FD_119756 | JGI IMG/M metagenome (GOLD analysis project Ga0172379, IMG submission 119756) | Groundwater microbial communities from an aquifer near a municipal landfill in Southern Ontario, Canada - Groundwater well OW334 metaG | ecosystem: Environmental > Aquatic > Deep... | reverse complement strand
GCGATGTCGCTCGTCTGGCGGGATTTCGCCAGTTTTTCAAATTCCGCGATCGCCTGCGGGTACCGTTTGTTTTGGAAATGGATCAATCCGATACCGTAAAATGAATCATCTACATACTGCGATTTGGGAAATCGCGTGGTCAGTTCCGCAAAGCGGGCGATCCCTTCCTTATCATTGTTCAGACGATATTCCGAATTCGCCACCTGGTACAATGCATAGTCCGCATCTTTTGCCGCCGGGTACGACTTTAAATATTTTCGGTAAGCATCCCCTGCCTGCTTATAATCTTTGGATGAATAATAACAATCGGCAAGACGCAATTGAGAATCCTGTGCAAATCGTTTTTCCGGATCGGACGCAAGAACGCGGTCGAAGGCAGCGGCCGCCTGCGGGTATTTTGCCTGTTTCAAATACGACCATGCCAGACCGTACTGCACATCCAGTTTTTTGGCATCCGGAATTTTGGAAAGCGCCTGCGCGTAGAACCGTTCTGCCAGTTCGTATTTCCCGACCTGAAAATTCGCTTCGGCGGCCCAGAAGTACGCCTCGGAATTCTTCGGCTCCGCGGAGTATTTACGGGCATACGCTTCGAACAGCCGTGCGGCGTCGGAGAATTTTTTCAGTTTATAGAGAGCCCACGCTTCCTGAAATTGCGCATCCCCTTTCACATCGCTCCCGACGGCTTCCGATTTCCCCGCAGAACGAAATGCTGAAACAGCGTCGGTAAATTTTTTCTGCGCCAGAAAAGTTTCGCCGATCATTCGATGCGCTTCCCCGATCATATCGCTCTGGGGAAATTTCGCCACAATTTGCTGAAAGAGATTCAATGCATTATCGTAATTTCTCTGCTCGTAATAGATCTTTCCCGCTTCAAGCAGCGCATTGTCGGAAAAATCGCCGTTCGGACTTGCGGAGACGGTTTGCAGGTACGTCTGAATCGCTTCTTCCGTCTTGCCGCTCAATTGCAGCGCCCGTCCTTTTCGGAACATTGCTTTGTGGGCGATATCGTCGTTTCCTGCCGCAAGTTCAGAAAACAACGCCGCCGCCTGATCGTACTCATTCGTATTCAGGTATGTCCAGGCGTATGAATATTTTACTTCGCGGTAGAGGGAGCTGGAGGGATATTTTTTGAGAAATGACTGATACTGCTCCCGGGCTTTTGCATAATCTCCGAGATTATAATATGATTCCGCTATAAGATATTCGCTTCTCCGTACCTCGCTCGAATCGGAAAGCGATCCTTTGGCCTGCGACAGATACTCGATACACTGTTTGAAATTCTCGGATTGAAAATAGCATTCGCCGATACGGACTGCCGTCGATGAATATAATTCGCTTTCCTTCTTTTCCTTCAGCAGCCGCTGGTACAGCTCAATCGCTTTAGGATAATCTTTCTTCTGTTCAAAAGACCAGCCGATGGAGTACATGGCATAATCGGCGAGACGGTTTTTCGGGTACCGGTCGATGCTGACGCGGAAATAAATCTGGGCATTCGAGATATCGTTCAGTTTTAAGTAACACTCACCCACCCAGTACGCCGCTTCACCCGCCTGATCTGTCAGAGGATACCGTTCGTAAATTTCTTTATAGAATGGAATCGCATCCTGGTACGAATTATTTGAATAGTAGATCTCACCCAGTCTGAACAGGGCATCGACACGTAACTTGTGTTTCGGATAGTCCTGGGTAAAGTTTTTAAAGATTGTTATTGCCGATTCGAGCTGATTCAAACGAAACTGGCATTCAGCGGACAGAAAGATGGCATCGGGACGTTTGATGCTGTTGGGATAGTGATCAAGAAATTTTTGAAGCTGTTCGAATGCTAATTGATAGAGCTTATCCTGATATAGACCGAATGAAAAAGCGTAATCTTGTTCTTCTTTCAATTCGGAAGAATTCGGCTGCGATACTCCTATTTGGAGTAAAAGAAATGTGATAATACAAAAATATAGTCTGCTCTTCACAATGTCCTCAATTATACAATGAATCTCAGTTAAAGTATTGGTTTTAACGGAGCCCTAAAGTATTTGTAATTTAAGACATCGTATTTTGGGAGTCAAGGCTATTAAGTTTTACAACCGATCTCTATATTTCTATTCCGAATCTAAATGTGAGAATGCTCATAACCCGGCGTTTTATCCCTATTTCATTATTATCAATGATATCTGGTAATCCATTCGGATAAATCCTATCAATGTTATTATCTATTACCCCAATGGAATTTGAGAATATATAATTCAATCCGACAAATGTATTTGCAATTAAATAAATATCGGCATTCCCAATAATGATGTTTTTAGGGAAAAGATCGCTATTCCTTTCCTTTTTGTTAACCGCCGAAGTAGGCACCAAATATTGTCCCCCTATTCGTATTCTCCAAAAACGTAGACCGATACCACCACCAACATAATATGAAGCAACATCTTTCCTGACAAAAGTGCCATTACGATTTGCTTCACTAGTAACCCTATCAAAGTAACGTACTCCTTCTGGAGATGAACCAAAAAAAGAGGAAATGATCGTAAAATAATCCGGTGATGAAGGATCGAATACACTTTCTGCAGTAATAATTTTATCCGTCGCTGACAATGATAAACCCGAAAACATCGCAAACACGTGTGGAGACAAACGGAAACTGAAGCTCCCCCCCATGATCTGGTGTCGCGTAAGAATTGACGGATTATTATAATTTACAACATCCTTAATATTCCCTCCCACAACGCCAAAAAGATCAATTCCAACACCAAGATGCCGAAAATTCGGTGGTGCTAGGATTGAGCGACCCTCAATTAAGTCTCCAATGATTTCAACAGCTTCTCTGACAAAACCTGTAAATTGATTTTCAATATTTTGTTCGTTGTCGGGAAAATAATCGAATTCAAAATAATCGTCTTCGTCCGTTTCTGTTGAAACAAACAGAAAGGTAAAATTATATTTGCCTCCTTCTTTATTTTTCTTTATTGATGCCGTTAGGACGACATTAGCGTTTGTTCGTTTTCCAATTTCACGCATTAGTGAATTTTGTGAGACAGTCGGATCTGCAATTAATGTTCCAATATCAAAACGGCTCCTCACATTCATGCCGGTTTTCTGTTTTAATAGCAACGCCACATATTCAGTAAAAAAAACTGCATCTCGCTGCAATAATCCGGATTGTGAATTTATCGAAAAATCATTTACCGTAACCGTCCACATCTCAGGTTTTGGTGAAGCATTTAATTGCCAAAACAATCCAATCGTTAAAAGCAGTAGTGGGAATATTTTCATTGAAATCCTCGTATGGTTATCGTACAACAATTGCAATAGGGACATTCATTGGAAAATTTGCCGATTGTTTGTAATGGAGTTTTGGATTTTGTTTACCTTGAGTATCCTGTCGAACGTTTTTTAAAACAAATGTGTATAATTCATTTAAGGTTACATATTGGTCAAAATCGGTATTGGCTCCTCCCTTTATCCCCATCGCCAGATAATATGTAAATACGCCGTGCCCGTCCCCCCATTCTTTCCCTTCTTTTGAATACTCTCCGTTATCCGTTGCCGAAATCGTTACAAAAAATTCCTTTTCTTTCGCAATTTCTTCATAAAACGCATTAATTTCATCGTTCGTAAGGCCGCCCCGAACAGCGAGTTTTTGTCCCGTCCCTCCGCTATTACACGCATCAAAGAACATTATAACTTTTCTCCCTTTACCGTCGCGTTCAACAACATCAACAATATCTTGACTTCGAACTCCGCTAAGAAGCAATTTATTAGGATTGGTATTCGACGCCATATAGTACACTTCGCCGTCCTCTGCAAATCCATGCGTAGCGAAATAAATAAACACAACATCATTTTCGGCTGTCATTTTCATTCGTGCACTTAACTCATCTAATATCGTTTCGCGTGTTGCTTCATCATCCAGCAATAACTTTATATTATTCCGCGATAGCGCACCCATTCTTGGATCATTAAGCATTCTATAAAATAATTTGGCATCCTCTGCGGCGTAATTTAAATTCCACGCTGGATCGTTAAAGTTGGAAATCCCGACAATAAATGCATGAGTTTGAAACTGCGCTTGTTCTGGTTTCCTTGGCTCTTCAGTTTTTTCGATAGTAATCGTAAAATTTTCTACCGCTGCCACCAGAGATTTGGTATATCCATTTATTAATACTCTCATGCTTCCATAATTTAGCGTATCTTGAAGGTGGAATTTATACCCATACTTGTGCTCAAACTTGTAGTGGATTCTTTCGGCTTCCGTAAGCGGAGCAACGTTTGCCCGTTTATTATTAATGGTGATTGAATCAAATTTTACCATCGTTCCGACAACCCCTGAAAATTCTACCGCGGTTTCATTCTTTAACTCCACAACTCTCATCCCCCTTGTATCTTTTCCTATTAGCGGAGAAATCATGACAAACTCGGGTGCAATCCTGCTCTTTGGACTTGACTCTATTCCCGTTACATCCCAAACGCTTATCGTTCCCTCAATATCCCCTATGGTGAAATAATTTCCTTCCGATGAAAAACACATTGAAGATATTGCCGATACCGTACTTACTGAAGACACCTTTGTAAAATTTTTAGAGTCGATAAATTGAATTGTCGAATCATTATCAAGACAGGCAATGAATGCTTCATCCGGACTCACCGCAACCATTTGTGAATTCCAGAGCAATGCCCTTTCACTCTTCATTTCTCGCTTCAATTCAACGTCCCATATCCGCACCACATTATCTAATGAGCCGGAAATAATTTTCTTCCCATTTTCTATCGATGCAAGATATATTATTGACGCCGTCCCCCGTAAGAGACCGATTTCCTCTTTTCCTGTTGCCAGATTTGTTGTCCAAATTTTTCCATTATCGTCACCGGAAATTAATGTATTCTCATCTTCTGAAAATGCCATTGCGGTCACTGCTGAGCGATGGCGCAGGAATGAAATACTCAGTTTTCCAGTGACATTGTCGAATACTTGAATATGTCCGGAAATATATCCGACCGCTGTATAATGTCCTCTCTTTGATATTTCAATTGATGTCAGTTGGCTTTGAAAATCCATTTTGAGAATTTGCTCGGTTTCCAAAGTCTCATCATTTAATGAAAAGATTTTTATGATACCCTGAGTATAAAATGGAATTAAATTTTTTTCACCGTTAAAAGCGTAATTAAAGAGCAAGAACTGCTTGGGGATTTTTAGACCCACCCCCATCTTATAGAATTTATTCGGCCGGGAAATACCCCAAAACTTAATCATACCATCGAGTCCCATGGTTAGAATACCATGTTCGTCCCGGGTTATAGATATGCAGGTTATTGCATCGGAATGAATTCGGGTCGATTTCATTGTTTTAGTTAAGGATATCCCCGCATATCCAAGGACAGGAATAAGCAGGAATATTAAGAGGAAACGGGTTTTAGGCATAAGGTTTTCCTACTAATAGTTGTTCTATACTTCGTTGCAGTTCAAACACGGTGCTGAAAATTTACATGCATTTCGTTCGAACTCTCGAATGGGGGGAACGGAAGCAGCAGGAGGCAATTCTGCCCATTCCGAGCCTCTTTTGTAGGGGAAGGAATCTGAAAGAACTGTAATCTTTGATTTCTCAATTCATCCGAAATGAGACGGGCCTGTATTTCCAAATTCCTCGCTGCGCTCGTAACGGAAAGGCTCTGTCTTTCCCGTTGTTTGTTGGTGAGACCGCTTCTGGAAAACAAATGATTTAAAAATGAATATGTGACGATCAGAGTGTAAGAATTATTCTTCCATCGTTGTAATAATAATTCTTTTTTCGGACTGCATACTCCTTGGTTTTGCCACCTTCATACCTCTTACAGCAGTAACAAATGCATGCAAATCTTCTTTCAAATACTTATTCCCGTCTACCGTTTCCACTTCCACCTGATCAAATTTCTCCGTTTGAGCAATAATGTGGAGGACTTCACTCCCAAAAGGCTCGCTGCAAACAAAGTCAATGGGAATTGGGTACGCAAGATTAATTTTGGATTGATCAATAAAATATTCATCAACGAGCAGCGCTCTCCTGCCATCGGCCATGTGGTAAACAAATCGGATATAGGAAGGAATGTTCACCCTGACAAAAACTTTCATTGTATCGCTTTTAAGAAAAATATTTCCTGATTGTTCTCGGTTAGTCCAACCTTCAACCATTAATCCTCCAGGAAGAGATTCATCTGTTCCAAATATCTTCATATCCGTCATTGCTGCCAGATAATTTTCAGGCTTAATGTCTTTTGCAGAAGATTGAATAACCGATGTATCTACTGTGACCTCTGAACTCGCAAATATTTTTCCATCGGTGATTCTTTTTGCCGTCAAGATGAATTTTAATAACCCCTTTTGCTCCCAATATGACCCGCTGACAACAATCTCAGCAGCGGCGGCGACCGGATTCCATTTCACCACCTCAACGGCTTTTTGTTCCATTACTTTCTGGAAATACCTAGAAAAGGAACTTCCCATTTTTGTGTCTTGATAAAGACACGGAGCAATAAATATTGATTGATTACTGACTGACTGTTTCGAAAGTTGTTCGTTAATTTCATATAATGCATACCACGCGAGATCCTCAACAGTTTTTATCGGCTTTAGGATCAAAGCGGAAATTGAAGACTGCACTTCTGATATTGTCATTTCACTGGCAGCCGCAGCTTGTTCACACTCATTCAATGAAAGAGAAGTGTTAATGACCGAAGAAATCGATTGTTCTTCTTTTATCTGTCTAATAAGCGGATAACAGGAGATATATTCTTCCACCGCTCTGCTCGAATTATTTTTGGATTCGAATGATTTTGCCAATTTCAGTTTTTCGTGCAGTTCCGCCCGAAGGTTATGAATTTTCTTTTGATAGATTTCAAATGTTTTTTCCCTATTCAAATAGACAAAAGCGTACGCCACTTCGTCATCGACATATTGAAATGATTCCATCCCATAAATCTCAATATTTGATGACGATTGAACGGCACTGCTAAACATTGATGACAATGTACCGCTAATCTCCTCCGTTTTACTGAACGAAATAGATTGGATGGTTACTCTAATCTTTTCTATGAGATTTTTTTGTGCATTTTCCAACGCCTTATTGAGCATTTGCTCTTTGGTGATGTCATTCCCGGCAGATGCGATTCCATAACCGGTCAAATATAGCAATTCCGGATGGGTTGACAATTTTCCATGATTTGCGACCCATTCCGGAGTTTTTGCCGAAACAATACAAACTAAAATGATAGAGAAGAATATTTTCATAAGTAAAAGTATTCGTTTTTTTCAAAACATCTCAACCACCCCTACAATAATTTAGAAGCCGACATATGACAATTATGGTATATCCTGGTGTGAGCCCGCCATTGAACTTTGCGGGTGGAATATTCATTCCTAATTATTTTTATCGCTGATGAAATAAAAATCCCCTTTTAATTTTGACCATTCCTGCGGACTTTGAAATCCTTTGCTACGTCTTTCGACTGCAATTCTTGTTTTTTTAAAAACACCCTCAATCGGCTGTGATATATTCATTTGTTTTACCAATTCTTCAGTAAACAAGCCATTTTCAGCGTCTCCATCAATTGCCGTTGCCCCCTCTGAAGTGGCAAAGGAGATAATCGTTCCACTGGCGGGCGGGATAGCAACAAATGCACGCTCACCTCCTCTTACCCAAGATCGGAATGGATTATTTCGGCAGGCATCCAAAATAACAATATTGACTCTATCTGAGTATTTTTCCAGCTCCTCAACAATGAAATTAATCGGCACCGCTTCGAACTTGGCGTCATCCTTTTGTTTTAAATCGGCATCAACCGGAATAATGTAGTTTATACCGTTGAATTGAATCCCGTGCCCTGCATAATAAAATAACGAAACATCATAGTGCGGCATTTTTCTGCTGAATTCCCTCACCGCCTTTTCAATAACTGCTTTTGATGCATCGAGACTTTGAATGACTTCAAATCCTAATTTTCTCAATGTACCTGACATCAGTTTGGCATCATTCACGGGATTTCTAAGAGGTACCGTTTGTAAATAATGAGCATTCCCAATAACAAGGGCTAATCTCCTTTGATTGTTGAGAAGCTGAGGCACCTCTGCAGCTGTTTGATCTTTTACGTCACCACTATGCTCTTCAGTGTTGCGAAGAAATTCATTGTCCATAAAGACAAATTGTGGATTTCCGATATAGGATACCCTCAATAATGCTATTCGAATTTCTGATTGTGGACTAACAACGAATCCGATTTCATTGCCATACAAGCCGCGATATGGCGTTTGAAATACCAAATATTTATTGATAAAAAAATAATATTCGTTCCGCGATTTCCGGACGGTAAGTTTATTGTATTCCTCCACATGCAGGATCTGATGGCTATTCTTTTGCCAGGGGAGCAAAGCTATTTCGCCATGACTTACCGAATCAAAATAGAATATCCCATAATACCCATTTCCGGTAAAGTAAAATCCGAAATAACTCCCCCTGCCGTTGCCGCCCCATAGCAATCCGTTCCCGGAATAATTATACCCTTGAACAAATTTGATGTCAGCTTCGATTTCAAAATCTTCGCCTCCATCAATTGATATCCTCTTCTGTGTAGTCGCAAGGGTGATATTGCTTAATGATGTAAAACAGTATTCGTTATCTTTAATATCAGTATGAAATAAAGAGTCCGTTTTTATTAACCAATTATTTTTATTGGTGTCGAATTCTTCAAGGAATATATTAACAAAAGACGATGAAGGAATCGATTTATATTCGGCAAAATTGATTTCCTGTGCAGAGAGACAAGAAACCAGCAAGAAGAAGAATTTTAATGCGCCAAACATTAATAATACACGATGTTTCATTTGGAAAATAGATCCATTTATTTAGTATTCCTTTCATATCACCGCTTATGCTGAAAATGCCTACCGTTTATAAAGTTTTAATCTGGTTTTTCAGCTAATTAGATTTCATTTACAAATTACCCCCCCCCCGGGATAGTTGGCAACGATCCCGTTAAACAAAGACTCATAAAAAATCCCGTTCGGTTTTCCGAAACGGGAGTCAATTGTCCTCATTGTTTTTATTACATTTTATACAGGCGGTTTCTCCTTCGGTTTTGTCCAATATCGGAAGGCACTTTTCAATGTTGCCGCCTCCTGATATGCCTTTTCTTTACCATACTTTTCAATAGCACTATCCGTTGTTAAAACTTCTTTGCAGCGCAATGAATCGCCGAAAATACAAGAAAAAAGTGAATTCGGATAATTACCATAATAGACCGTGAGACTAGAGTCCGGATGTTTTTCTAAATTAGAAAATGAATTTCTGGAAATGCTAAAAGCCCTTGTAGGACTGATTTTTGAAATGTATTTTTCTGCGCCGGAAAGCGGAATACGATCCAGGAGACTAAATCTCGATTGTTGAATTCCGGTAATTTCATCGGGATTGAGAGCAATCATAGCAGGATTGTCTTCTTCATCAAGAATACCCGATAATATTAGTTCATCTTTACCGTCTCCATCAACATCGGAAAATATCAAATCTGCAAAATGCCCATAATTCCAAAATTCAGTTTGTATGTTGCCTAACAGATCCAACACAACAACAGCGGCAGGCGAATGAGAATTATAAATAAGTACAAAGATACTTTTTTTTCCATGATAGTCGTGTATTAACATCTTTCTAATGAAATAATCATCAGCATATTTCTTCCCATGGTATGATATTTCCCCTCCCAGATTTTCCCGCCATAGTATTGTACCATTACTGTTATATACCGTTAATGAATTCTTCAACGATTCCTTGTCATTCGGAATTTGAAATATCGTAACAACCTCATTTTTCCCATCCATGTTCACATCAAGAATAGAAATTGCTTTCGATCCGACAGTAAAATCATGCTCATCTTTATGAATAATCGGTTTTTTCCACAGTATCTCTCCAGACATGTTGTAAATGTTTAACACATTGTTTTCTACCGAGAAATAGGATGGATTACTATCTTCTTGTTTTTTGCTAAAAAGAGTGAATGCGACGACAATTACCGCAGTCAGCACAAAAGAACCGCTCACAGAAATGAGAGGATTCCTCTTTGCAAAATGCCATACCCGGGCGGGGAATGTATTTGGGTAGCGCGGAACAATAGCTGAAATCGACTCTGTCCATACTTCAGGTAGTACTTGCTGTTTCACCAGTCCTTTACCGTGACGTTTGCCAAGTGTTGCATTTTCTTCCTGTTCCTGTTCCACTCTTGCATAATATTGCCGGATCTCCTCAAACAGGAGACGGCATCCATCACATTCAGAAAGATGCTGCTCAATCGCATCACGGCGACCGGAGATCGTCTTGTCTTGCAAGACATATCGGGAAAGAGTTTGTTCGTCGATATGGTTGGATGTTGCTTTCACTATAAATTATGTACTCCCATTTATTTGACAGTGCTGAAAATATTACAACCTTCAAACTATTCAATGTTATAAACCGCCCCCGCCGCAATGCCTGCCGGGAAATTCGGCAATTAAAAATCATGTTTGCAAAAGACGGTATCGACACTCAATTGATGTACCAAATAACAATCGACATGCTATTTCAATTCCCGCTTCAATAGTTTCCCCAACTCTTTTTTGGTCAATCCAAAAAGATATTCAAGGATTGGACGGTATGTATCCTTGTATTCAGCTTTTGTGAGAGGATGGATTTCCTCACGGAGATGGTCATAGAGCGAAAAATCCTGTCCGTCCTGATTGATAATGATAGCAGAAAGGTTTTTCTTGATCACCTCGAACATCGCGTTGTACTCCTGCACTTTCAGTTTTCTTTTTCCCACATACTTCGAATACATCCTTCCCTGAATATTCGTACACGATTGTCCAATCAGGAATAATGCATCAGTTTCTTTGCTCTGTTCATCGTTTGACGAAACGGCGTCCAACGATTGGCCGGCAAATATTTTGCGTACGGCAATACCCAGACCAATCAGCGAAACCGCCTTCGCAAATTGTTCCTGTTGCTGCAGATGGAGAGAGACTGCCGCAAGGATTTCCGGAATCCGTTCGTTCCCGTGCAGAACTTTCCCGAGGAACCGTTCCAGATCGTCGGAATTCATCACCGGTTTTTCAAACTGCTCATGCATCGACGCCGGCACAATATACATTTCGCCGAAACGGTCATATTCGGTAAAACTATTCAATGATTGGATCGCTAATTTAAGGTTGCGCAGTATCTTGCTGAGCGACGGATCGTACTCCTGATACAACCGGAAGATTCCCTGGTTCACTTTCGAAAAGGCGATCCGGCGGAGAGCATCGATCAGTTCCTGATCGGATGAACGATCAATATCGATACCGGAAAAATACGATCGGAGCTGGATCAGAGGATAATCGCCGTCCATACGGAACAACTCTGCAATGCAGTCATAGGCAATATCATGGAGATCGAGGTGAAGAAGATGAAGATTGAGCTTGCCGGAAGAGAGTTTTTTACGAAGCAGCACAAGGGCAAACGAATGACACAACGAAATCGTCTCGTTGAGCTGCCGCTGAGTAAATTCTTCTTTAAGAATCGATTGAAGGTTCTTACGAAGAGCTGTTCCGAACTCGTAAAATTTCCCCATGGGGTTGTTAAGGTAAACTAAAAGGATGGGATTTTCAAGAGGCAGGGTTCAGAATAGCGATTCAGCGAACCGTTCGCTCGAAGCGAACGGTTCGCTAAGGATTAACTCTATCTCACGACTTCCGGCAG
>Ga0172379_10009813_pt1 | contig 11724 bp, 8 predicted proteins | sample GrowelOW334metaG_FD_119756 | JGI IMG/M metagenome (GOLD analysis project Ga0172379, IMG submission 119756) | Groundwater microbial communities from an aquifer near a municipal landfill in Southern Ontario, Canada - Groundwater well OW334 metaG | ecosystem: Environmental > Aquatic > Deep... | reverse complement strand
TTTGGCACAATAGGCACTATTTCAAATGCCCTTGCTATAAAGAATATGCAAGACATTCATAGAAAAAAGAGCGCAGCTCATTTGATGAAGCTCATACCACCTTTCTTTGACGGAAAATTTTCGTTTGTGAAGGACATGATATTGAAATGATAAATGATAAATGATAGATTATAAATTAGGCTTTAGGCTTTTAGCTTTCTGCTTTCTGCTAATTCAAGTATAGTCCCAAAACGAGAAAACACAAAAAATCTGACCCCAAAAGGTTAGATTAACTTGTCTGTTTATTATTTTATGATATAATAACCTTTAGTGAAAAGTGAATAACTAAAAACTAAAAACGTAAGTATTCTTTTTAATAACCTTTTTTCTCTTTTGACGTTTTTATGGTAGCTACTAACATTTTCAAAATTTCTTCTCATTTATCATGTAATAATCTATATTGTGATTCGTTAATATATCATGTATCTTTTAACAAATCTAATCGATACAAAGTTTCATTAATTTCTTTTAGTGCAATACTCATTTTATTTATAAAATCTGCTTTTGATTGTCCAAACTCTGCCTCACGAATCATCGCTCAAACACTTGTTCATGATCTTATTAATTGTTTACTTATAATAAACTCTTGTTTTTCTTTAGAAAGGTGTTGATAGATTTTTACTATATCGATACTAAATAAATAACTCTTTGTCTTTAATATACTTTCAGTCATTTTTTTATCAATAAATAAAATTCCATTATTTTTCACTATTCACTATTCACTTTTCACTAAATAAAGATGTCTCTCGGTTTAGCGCCGTCTTGCGGACCGATAATGCCTTTTTCTTCGAGAATATCCATGATCCTTGCGGCGCGAGCAAATCCCACTCCGAGCTTTCTTTGCAGCAATGTCGCCGAAGCTTTTCTTGTTTGTGAGATTACTTGGATAGCTCTTTCTACTAGTTCATCATCGTTGTCTCCGTTGTTACTACCGAATAACTGTTGTCCAGCTTCAAGTTTATTTTCGAGCAAGCTCACTATTTCTTGATTGTAAATATCTTCTTCGGTGAGTCATCACATGTATTTATTTTTGAGCGTCATCACCACTTTTTCTATCTCCTCTGTTGAAATAAATGGCGCTTGTATCCTTGTCGGTGATTTCGTCGATGGATCCATATAGAGCATATCTCATTTTCCGAGCAAAGTCTCTGCTCACTTTCTTCCGAGAATAGTTCTGCTATCTATTTCTGAGACGGTGCCGAATGCGATCCTTGTCGGAATATTCGCTTTGATAAGTCAGGTAATGACGTCGACTGACGGTCTTTGTGTCGCGATGATGAGGTGAATCCCTACGGCACGCGCTTTTGCTGAAATATGGGTAATGCAGTTTTCAACGTCTCTCTTGGCTTTGGACAACATCATGGATGCAAGCTCATCGATAACGAATATAATACGAAACATTTTTTCTCAACTAATTTTCTGATTATATTCATCGATATTTTTTACTCTATTTTCTTTGAGGACGCCGTATCTTCTTTCCATTTCCTGTTCAGTCCATTTAAGTAATTTCAACGCTTTTTCCGGCTCGAAGACTATCGGTGCAAGCAAGTAAGGAAGTCCTGCGTAGAGTTCCAATTCTACCTGCTTCGGATCAACCATAAGAAATTTGAGTTCAGAAGGTGTATTTTGATACATGAGTGATAAAATGAAATCATTTACTCAGACAGATTTTCCCGAACCAGTTGCTCCCGCAACGAGTAAATGCGGCATAGATTCCAGGGTTTTGATGATGACCGTTCCGTCGATCGCCTTTCCAAGGGCGAGATTGTTGTCTGATTTTTTCATATCATTGGCAAATTCCGGAGCGCTTAATATGTCGGCGAGACGCACCATAAGCGGCTTGGGATTTGGCAACTGGATACCCACACAATCGGTGCCAGGAATAGGCGCGACGATTCTCACGGACTTGGATTTGAGCGACAACGAAATATCGTTGGATAATCATTCAATAGTAGAAAGTCTGATTCCCTCATCAGGTTTAATCCTGATTTGTACGATGGAAGGCCCGATATCGAATCACTCGATCATGATCGGAACATTGAATTCCATCAATTTATTTTGCAACGCTTTGGCTTTTTCCATAAGAAATGTTTCGTCAATAGTGACCGTCTGATCAGCATTGGTTTGGAGAATGGTATGATTGAACGTAGGTTTCTCTCCAGAAAAATTAATGGTTGGTCTTATCTTTCTTTCCTTGATGATTTCTTTTTCTTGGATTTTGCGTTGGAGTTTATCTTTGATCAATGATTTGATGAGTGAGCGAGAAACAGGCTGTCAGAATTCAGGTTTTTCTTCTTCCTCTTCATCATCGTCTGCATATTTTGCATCTTTTGATTTTGAGCTTGAAGCTTTTGGCTTGGTCTCTGTCTTTAGGCTGATACTTGGAAATGAAAAATTGAATGAATAAAAAACCCATACGATTGCAAGGATCAGTAAGATAATAATAAATGATTTGGTCGCTATAGCTTTTCCGCCAAACATTATTTGCAATACTGCGATTACTGGCCAGGAAATATATCCTCAGAATTTTTCGTATTTCGTTACATCTCAGTCAACAATTGGAAAATTTATCACTGCAGAGATGATAATCATCATCACCATAAATTGCCTGATAAGTAATTTCATCAGATATCCTTTGGCCATAATGAGTATCCCCACAAGAAAACACAAAGCGAAAAATACGTAAAGTCATACTTCTCCAAATGCTATACTTGCGTAGGTTTTGAGGAACATAAGCACGGGAGATCCTTCTGCAAAATAGAGCGAAAAGAAAAACAGCGATCACAAAATTGTGAGACTAATGCCGAGTCTAAACTTATTCACTATGATATTTTTCTTTCTTCTTCTAGACATGAAACTATGAAACGATAAAATGACGCATGTTACATGATTCATGATACATGAACTATATGATTATATTGCTAAATAGTTCTTGAATCTTGCATCTAGTATCTATTTATTATAGTTTACATCTAGTTTTTCAATCTAAAATCCTTCTCCGAAAAGAATTATTTACCTAATGTTTATACTATCTATTGACATTTATATTGTAATCCATATATTTATATGTACTTTATTCCTCATATACTACATAATGAGACAACTTAAAATGGCCCAAATTTATACCAATCGTGATCATTATTCTCTGAGTAAATATCTTCAGGAAATAGGCAAAATACCTATGATTACTCCTGATGAAGAAGTTGATTTAACTCAAAAAATTAAATTAGGAGACCTACAAGCTTTGGAGAAATTAACCAAAGCCAATTTGAGATTTGTCGTTTCTGTCGCTAAACAATATCAAAATCAATGATTATTTCTCCCCGATCTCATCAATGAATGAAATCTCGGACTTATCAAAGCAGCAAAAAGATTTGATGAAACCAGAGGATTTAAATTCATCTCCTATGCGGTTTGGCGAATAAGACAAAGCATTTTACAGGCGCTTGCTGAGCAGAGTAGAATAGTGAGATTACCACTCAATATAACGACACATCTCAGTAGAATATCTACAGTTGATAGAGAATTAGAGCAAGAATATAATAGAGCGGCTACTTCTGATGAAATTGCAGAAGCTTTGGATGAAGAGAGGGAGACCATAGAAAAAATGAGAATATATGCTTTAAAAAGCAGTTCCTTGGATAAACCTATCGTCTCCGATGATCCTAATGAGTGAACCTATATGGATTTGATAGGCACTGAAGAAGATGAATCTACTGATCACTGACTTTCTATAGAATCATTGAAACAGGAGATAACAAGAGCTCTTTCTGTTATACTTAAGCAAAGAGAACGTGATATTATAAAATATTATTATTGAATTGGAGAAATACATGGAATTCCCGTAGACGAAAATGGGATCACTTTGGAAGAAATAGGTAGAAAATTGGGTCTTACCAGAGAAAGAGTCAGACAAATCAAAGAAAAAGCGATTAAAGATTTGAAAAAATCCAATAGAGCTAAATATCTCAAACAATTTCTTTGATAAAAATCAATTTCATTTTTTGTTGAAAGTAAAAGGAGTTTATATACTATAAGGCTCCTTTATTTTTTTGCTGAAAAAAATAATGCAGTGTAATCAATGTGCTAGAAAAAACAGCTCCCTGTCCTTGCACCTATAAAGATTGCGACAAACATGGAAAATGCTGCGAATGTATTGCCTATCATCGCAAGAATAAAGAATTGCCTGCATGTTACTTTACCGCAAAAGAAGAGAAAACTTACGATAGAAGTATAAAATATTATAATACATGTCATAAATAATTTATCATTGTAGCATAAAAAATGGAACTCAAAGACATAAGTCAGAAACGACAATGAAAATGGAAAGAGAGCGACCTCTATAGGGTTAAAGAAGATAGCACTAAACCAAAATTTTATATTCTGGATATGTTCCCGTATCCCTCAGGATCAGCGCTGCATGTAGGGCATCCAAAGTGATACATTGCTACCGATTGTCTTGCCAGAAAAAAGATGCTTGAAGGATTCAATGTCTTGCATCCTATGGGATTTGATACTTTCGGACTTGGGACAGAACAATATGCTATCGAACACAAAATGAAACCACAAGATGTTTCGAAGCAAAATATCGCAAAATTTATTCAACAATTAGAAAATTTTTGAACTACTTACGATCGAAGCAGAGTTGTAAATACCGCTGACCCGAAATATTTTAAACGGACACAGCGAATATTTTTGCAGATGTACAATCATTATTATGATGAGAAACTACAAAAAGCAATGCCTATCGCTTCGCTCAAGTCGAAAGTCGAAAGTTGAAAGTCGAAAGTTCCGGAATGATTAACTGCAGAACAATTTATTAATTCACAACGTCTTGCGTATGTTGACTATAAGCCGATTAATCGATGCCCGTCTTGCATGACATGATTAGCTAATGAAGATCTTGATGATGGAAAATGTGAAAGATGCGGAAGTCAGGTTGAACAGAAACCGATGAAGCAACGAGTATTGAGAATTACGAAATATGCTGAAAGATTATTGGAAGGATTGAATGATTTGCAGCGAGATGAGTCTATGAAAGATCTAGAAAGAAATTGGATAGGGAAAAGTGAAGGGACGGAGTTTAAGATGAAAATAGATATAGATAGTTACCCCACCCTTAATCCCTCCCCATTACATGGAGAGGGAACTAGACTGCCAAAAGTATATACCGTTGGTAAAAATAAATTACCGTCCTGAAATACTATGATATTTTTAGCAAGAAAATTAAGACAAAAACAAACTGTGCCTGAATTATTATTACGGGAGATATTGAGAAACAAACAAGTGAATAATCTTAAATTTAGAAGACAACATCCGTTAGGAAATTATATTGCAGATTTTTATTGTCCAGAAAAAAACTTAGTTATAGAATTGGATGGTAGTATTCACAATAAAGCAGAACAAAAAAAACATGATCAAGAAAGAGATGCTATCATGAAACAACATAACATTACTGTTATTAGATTTACTAATGACGATATATTTGAAAAGATAGAAGAAGTGATACAAACTATCATAGATATTTCTAATCAGTCTCCCCTCTCTACGGAGTGGAGAGGGGTCGGGGGTGAGGTAACTAACCCTCTGGAATTTGACGTATATACAACCCGCATAGATACAGTATTCTGAATGTCATTCGTCGCCATCGCACCAGAGCATCCGCTTTTGAAAACAATTGAAAATTGAAAATTAAAAATTGAAAATTGGAACGAGATTCATGAATATCAAGAACAAGCGAAACACAAGACGCAGCTTGAAAGGACAGAACTACAAAAAGAGAAGACGGGCGTTAGAATCGAGTGACTGTATGCAATCAATCCATTTAATAATGAAAAAGTTCCTATTTTTGTCGCTGATTATGTTTTGGCGAATTATGGGACGGGAGTCGTGATGGCAGTACCTGCACATGATGAAAGAGATTTTGAATTCGCAAAGAAATATAAATTGCCGATCACACAAAGCATCATGCCGGATAGTTTTGATGCAAAAAACCCGCCAAGAAAAGATAAAAAATATACGGAAAGAAATACAGTGCATGTTATCCTTCGTAATCCAAAAGATAAAACAGTTCTCATACATTTTCTTAAGGGTGAACATCGAGGAAACTTATCACCAAAGAATTTCATTATAGGTGGAATCGAAGATGGTGAGTCAGATTTGGAAGCAGCTATCAGAGAAGTGAAAGAAGAAACAGGATATACCAATATCAAATTTATTGAAAAAATCCCTTTTGAAATTCAAGCGAATTTTTTTGCCGCACATAAAGATGTGAATAGAAAAATCCATGTGAATACTCTCGTATTCGATCTCGTCTGAGATGAACGTGTTGAAATAACTGAAGACGAACACTTTACCAAAGACTCACATGAAATACATTGGCTCCCTTATGATAAAGTAGCTGAAACTATAAATATCGTCGACGATGAAATGGCTTGGAAATATTTTTATAAAGGTGGTTTTGCTTACACCGAAAAATGAATACTCATCAACTCATGAGAATTCAACTGACTCATAAGCGATGAAGCGATTATAAAGATGCAGTCACGATTAGCAGAAAAGTGAATAGGCTGAAAAAAGGTAAATTATAAAATGCAGGATCGGGTATTTTCTCGTCAAAGATATCGAGGTGAACCGTTTCCCATCCTTCGGACAAATGAATGATGAATGATGAATGATGAATGATGAAAAAAAATAATTCCACTTGATGAAAATGATCTACCGTTGTTGTTACCTGATGTAGAAAACTACGAGCCAACAGGAACTGAAGAATGACCACTCGCGAACATTACGGATTGGGTGAATGTAACATTGAAAGATGGTACGAAAGCAAAACGTGAAACGAACACAATGCCGTGACGAGCAGGAAGTTCACGATATTGGCTCAGATATATGGATGTGAATAATGATAAAGCATTGGTTGGAAAGGATAAAGAAAAATACCGAGGCAATGTAGATGTCTATGTCGGAGGCGCAGAACACATCACTAGACATATGATCTATGGAAGATTTTGGCAAAAATTTCTCTACGATATTGGCAGCATCACACATCAAGAACCGTTCCAAGAATATCATTCTGTGGGGCTTATCATGTGAGAAGATGGAAGAAAGATGTCCAAGAGACGAGGCAATGTAGTCAACCCTGATGACATCATCAATGAATTTTGAGCTGACGTTTTGAGAGCTTATGAGATGTTTATGTGACCATTTGATCAGTCGATTGCATGGAGCACGAATGGTATCAAATGAGTAAAGAAATTTTTGGATAAAATTATTGCACTAAAAGATAAAATATTAGATTGAAGCTTGAAGCCATCCTCGGCTGGTAAACTTGAAGCTTGAAGCCCATGAATAACGAATGAAAATGTGAATAAAGAAACCCTTACAATAGTAAACCAAACAATAAAGAAAGTCTGAGAAGATATCGACGCGTTCAGATTCAATACGGGGGTTTCACAGCTCATGATCTTGGTAAACCATTTGACTGAATGTAAGAATATCAGTAGGAAAACGTTTGAAGATTTGGTGATTTTGGTATCGCCTTTTGCTCCACATTTAGCGGAAGAATTATGGGAACAATTGGGTAATGAATATTCAGTATTCACGAAAGCGAAATGGCCTAAATACGATGAAAAATATCTTGTAGCTGATACCGTGACCATTGCCGTACAAGTGAATGGCAAAGTCAGAGGTACCGTAATCATCAGTAAAGAAGCCGAAGAAAGTGAAGTCATGCAGCTCGTAAAAGCTGATGAAAAAATAGCTCAACGAATTGTTGGTAAACCGAAAAAAGTGGTTTATGTGAAAGGAAAGATTTTAAATATTGTAATTTAGTATGCGATTAGTCTACTCACTTATTGTAGCTGTTACCCGAGGGGTGAATTATGCTCTCTTGGATAAGCTTTTGATAAATATGCCGATCATAATCCTGTGTTTATGATGTTCTCTCTTGAATTCATTGTTTTTTGGAATCATCTTTTTTCTGGGAAAATATAATCTCAATTTCAAAAAATATTTTCAGGACACTCATACCATTCGGTTATTTATTTTAGTAACTGTCTTGTTCTTGATCGGAAACGCATTGATTCTTGTAGCTATAAAAAATAAGAACGCAACCGTAGCGTCATTGATTGAGATATCATATCCGATCTTCGTAGTAATATTCAGTTATCTTTTATTCAAAAATACTAATCTCAACACAGGAACTATATTTTGAGGACTATTGATTATCGCTTGAGTAATTTTGGTATATCTCGCTAATAAATAATTTATTTTTTTATTTTGCATCATGGAAACGAGCCAAATGATTTCAGATGAAAACAAAAACAAAGGAAACGCTAGCCGTTCCACCAAGTCATTGGCTAATGTTTTGACCGATCAAGATGAAAAAAATAAACGAAAAGCAAAGCATTTTCTTCAGTTATATCCAGAACTTAATACGGACGAAAACAGAGCTATGATTGATAATGTCAAATCTCTTCCTGAAGGAATTCAGATAGGTTCCATCGTACGAGATAGAAACATCATGAAGCCAAAAATCACAGAAAATGTAGGAAAAAAATATGCAGCCACCTATGATGGCGAAACTGAAGAACAAGTGCACATTATCTACAATGAAGAAAAAAATATTCATCAATTTTCCCGGTGGGAAGCAAATAATCACGCTAAAGAACAATGATTGGAATTACCGACAGATAGCGACATAGAAAAAAGTTTGAAAGCATTGCCCGGAAATTTCAGCAGAGAGAATCGGTATGTCTGAGGAAATATTTTGGCGCTTCTCTTGTGAGTGCCTACAACGTGATATGGAAAAGCTGATGGCGAACATGTAAGAGACAATCTTGGATATTTCTGGACATCAACTAAGTATGAAGGAGATAGCAAACTTGCTCGAGGATATATTTTTGATAAAGAAAAATGACTCCTTGATGGAGATGATAAGTTCGCTTGTCTCCCTGTAGTTACTGTCGCAAAGAGATTTTAATATTGTAATATGGTAATGATAAAAGGATGAAAATGAGTTGTTGTAATTACGTGATGATCAAGCGGAATAGGAGCTGGATTCGCCAGAGAGTTCGCAGAACAAGGATATGATTTATTGCTCGTGGCTAAAGACAAAAACCAGATGACTACATTTGTAAAATATCTGAAAGTGTTGTTTCCGGTAAGGATTACTACGATGCTTTTGGATTTGTCCAAAAAAAATGAGCTGAAACAACTCGAAGCCGAAATAGCGAAAATCAGTGATCTGGAAATTTTGATTAACTGCGCTGGATATGGTATCAACAAGGATTTCCTCGCTGAAAATATTGAAAAACGGGAAGATATGGTGACGGTACATGACGTAGCTGCCATGAGATTATCGTATCAGGCGTTGAAAATAATGAAAAGAAGAAAACACGGAAATATTATCCATGTCTCATCGTTAGCATCATTGCTTGCGCTAGGAAACAATCCTGTCTATGCAGCCAGCAAAATATTTTTGAATAGTTTTTCACAGAATCTCTATCGAATATGCAAAGAATATGGCGTCTACGTGCAATCACTTTGTCCAGGCTTCACCGCGACAAACTTTGCTAAAAGATGATGATACAAATTTAAAGCAAAAACCATGAAGGTTGAACAAGTTATAAAATCAAGTTTGTTGTACATGAAAAGGAAAAAACTCTTGTGCGTTCCATGACGAAGAAATAAACTTATTCTTATGGTATATCATATACTTCCGAGATCGCGATCACATATTATTTTTAACCATATGAGACACTAGAAACAGCCTAAAGATACAAGCTCAAAGCTTAAAGCCCTTTACTCTATAATAAATATACTATGGCGATACTTGAAAACATAGAGGTTTGGAAAAAAGCAGTTCAATTAGCTAAGGATATTTATGTTATTTGCAAAAATAATTTACACATAAAAAGTGATTATTGAATTAGAGATCAAATCCAAAGAAGTGCTGTTAGCATTGCTAGTAACATCGCAGAATGAAATGATAGAGAAACAGATAAGGATTATGCAAGATTTTTATATATGGCGAGAGGAAGTTGTAGTGAATTAAAAACACAGCTATATATTATTGAAGAATATTTAGATACTAAAGATTTAGAAAAAAGTATAATAAAAATTATTGAAATACATAAAATGTTAAATAGTTTAATAAAAACAATAAAAAATAATATCGATAAAAATTAGGCTTGAAGCTTTTGGCTTTCGGTTAAGTTTTTTTAGGCTTGAAGCTTTTGGCTTGAAGCTTTTAGCTATGTAGTATGTGCTGAATATTCGGTTATAAAGGCAAAGATGGCGATGCGCAAAAAATTTTGGTGCATGGATTGGAAAGGTTGGAATATCGTGGATATGATTCTGCGGGATTATTGGTTTGAAATAGTAAAGGGAATTTTATGCTTATCAGAGCTGTAGGAAAGGTATCTAATCTTGCGGATAAAGTAGCGAAAGAAATCTCTGATGATAAAAAGTTTTCCATTTGAATTGCTCATACGCGTTGGGCTACTCATGGAGGGATTACTGAGGAGAACACTCATCCTCATCATGATCAGAACAAACATTTTTATCTCGTGCACAATGGGATTATAGAAAATTATTATAAGCTGAAACAAGATCTAATCGCTAAATGATATACATTTTACGGACAGACTGATAGTGAGGTGATTGCTAATTTATTGGAAAATAGTCGGACGGGAAATTTTATGGAGACCGTAGAGAAGGTACTTGGAATGATTAGGTGAGCATATGCATTACTTATCGTATCGACCTACGCGCCAGATGAAATTATTGCGGTAAAGATATGAAGTCCGCTCCTCTTCGCATATAATAAAAAAAATGAATATTTTTTTTCTTCGGACAAACAAGCGCTTGCTGGATACGCAGATAAACTCATCTATCTCGATGATGGCGATATCGTGCATTTGAAATGAAATGATTATCAGATAAAGTCCAATGGCATCCCTACTCAGAAAAAAATTGAAGATATGGATATCCAATTATTGGCATCATCAAAATGAGCGTATAAGCATTTTATGCTCAAAGAAATTTTTGAACAACCAAATATAATCAGAAGGATTTTCAAGGGGAGAGCGGATTTCAACAGAAATTTTCTGAATGCGGAAGCTTTCCATGGCATGCAAAATGAACAATTTAAAAAAATAGTTTTTGTAGGATGCGGTACGAGTTATAACGCATGATGTCTAGGAACCTATTGGATGGAAAATCTTGCGGGGCTTGATGCAAGCTGTGAAATTTCTAGCGAATATGAATACAGAAATATCAAAGTCAGCGATGATACGCTCTATGTTTTTATTTCACAATCTGGTGAAACTGCAGATAGCATAGAAGTTTTGAAGTTGATCAAACAGAAGTGATGACATACGTTTTGAATAGTCAATGTTGTGTGATCTACTATTTCACGTCTCACCGACTATGGATTATTTACTAGGTGCGGAGCAGAAATTTGAGTAGCATCTACTAAAGCATTTACGGCGCAAATTACGTGCATTTTATTGTTAGCATTATATCTCGGGCAAAAAAGGTGACTCAGCAAAGCGAAGTATGACAAGGTCATGATAGAACTAAGTAAGGTTCCTGTCATGATAGAAGATATTTTGGCGGATACCGCGAACATCAGAAAAATCGCCGAAGCAATTTCAGAATATAAAAATTTTTTCTTCCTCG